>Ga0302321_100000004_pt1 | contig 232404 bp, 204 predicted proteins | sample Fen_T0_1_FD_202505 | JGI IMG/M metagenome (GOLD analysis project Ga0302321, IMG submission 202505) | Peat permafrost microbial communities from Stordalen Mire near Abisko, Sweden - Fen_T0_1 | ecosystem: Environmental > Terrestrial > Soil > Wetlands > Permafrost | place: Sweden: Abisko...
AATGCCGCCTGTGCCTGGTCCGCTCGTGCTGCTTTGGCCACCTTGAGCCCCACCGTTCGAGCCGCTTGCAGTCGAGTTGTCGCTGCAAGCAGCGACGAGCAACATTGCACAACTGATAAAACTCTGGGCGACGACGCCGCGTTGATACGTCATGGGCTCCTCTTCTGATCGGGCGGGCTTCGGGCACGCCGCACGTAATGGCTTTCACGCGAAGTTTGGCGCATGCTCGGAAGAAGGGCAAGTGTATTACGCGTGGCCTGATTCGAGCGATGCCGCGAGCCTTCGACGATTGAGCCGTCAAAGTGAACGGATCGGGAGAAGCCCTTGTCGTCAGATATCTACGGTGCGCACTGCTCCGTCTCGACACTTGGCTCGAAGATTCGCAATTTCGACCATTCGGGAATCATTTCCGCTTTCCACCAAAGCGGTTGCTCACTTGCCACGTGAGTCGCGCAACGAGTTTCCTCGCAGTCGATTCCTCGTTGGCTGGCGACGTTTGCTCGGAGCGCAAATCCAAACATCCCTCGCGCATTCGCGCAACGATGTCGATTGGCACGCCGTATGCGGATTGCTGACTGTGCGCTTCCGCCCGAAACGGAATAATGCAGCAGCGTATCGCGCAAGGCCACTGCAGCGTCGTCGAGCTGTCCCGCGGGATTCCGATCGACGAGTCGCGTGTCGGCGCGATCGCATCCAAGATTGCGGCAGCCATCAATCAAGACTACCTGAGAACGTGACCTATTTGCTCCGCCGTGAGATCGCCCTGTAACAATTCGATCAGGGCACCCTTCTCGTCGAGAAAGTACACGGCGGGCAGAGCCACCATTGCCCGCATCAGCTGGTACGGCGCGACCTTGGCCTCCTCGGTGTCGGAATGGATCCGCTCAACTGCAATATCGGTGCGCCCCGCTAGTGCTGTCTGCAGCGCACTCCATCCAGCATCCACACGCTTCTTCGTGCAGTCGCAGGCATGTTCCTTATCCATGAACGCGATCTTTATGACCTTCTGCTTGGTCACCGCGGGAGCTGCCACAGCTTGCACGGCCTGGGACGAGACCGCCGCTGTGCCTGCTGCAGATGCGTTCGACCCCTTGCAACCCGTTATTGCGACGCATAAACCAATACAGGCGGACGATATTACTGTCGTGATATTCATGACGATAACCCTCGATAGGCAAAATAGAGACCGACGACGACGATGACGGCACCGGCCAGACGACGGAGCACATCCAGCACGCGATTCGCTTTTCGATTGTCGATGAGGGCGCGGGCGGCGCCCATAGAAGTACCGGCAATCAAGATAAGAACGCTATGGCCGAGCGCGTAGATGAGAAGTAGCGTGCCACCCCACACTACGGAGGCGCCAGAACCAGCCAAATACGTCAGCAACACGACGAGGATGGGGCCAGCGCAAGGCGCTGACGCGAGTCCGAAGAGCAGCCCCAGAAGCAGGGCGCCGAGCAACCCTCGGGTCTTGGGTTGCATTCGCCCACCGAGCGACGGAAAAGGGACGTTGATGACCCCCATTAGGTGCAGACCCATGAACAGGCACACCGCTGCAACAAGCCAATTCCAGACGCTCGAGACGTCTCCGTACAACTTGCCGGCAAGCGCGGCTACCATGCCCAGCGCAGTGAACGTCACCGCGAGCCCGAGAACGAATACCAGGGAGAAGGAGAACGCCTTCAGTACCCCCGGCTTTTCTTCCTTCGAACCCGCCACGAAGCTCATCATTAGCGGGACCATGGCGAGAACGCATGGGTTTGAGGCGGTCAACAGTCCACCCGCGAACACCGCAGCGAGAGCCAGCCAGCAATTCGAGTGGATGTACTGACCAGCGTTGCTTACGAATCCGTCGAGCATGGCAGTTCCTTGATGCGTTTGACGGCAATAGCGAAGGCTCGCTCCAATTCATCCTCGGTGACCGACGCGCAATGCTTGTTGACGAAGCCGCGGTCCGTCAAAGTCAGGCGGAGGTAAGGACTGGCTTCGGCGTGTTGTAGGACCTTCAAGGTGCCGTGCAGGTCACAACCATCAATGGCAACGAGTCGCTGCGCGTCTTTGGCAGACACGACGAAGCCTCTGATGTGGGCGCCGACTCCGGCAAGACACGACATTTTACCATAGCCTTCCCGTGTCAGTTTGACCGCGACATCGTTCGAGAGCTGTCCGACGTTCGAGCAACCGGAACAGGCGAAAGCAAGGGCCGCGGGGGTACCGCCGTAACAACAGGAGGCAGCCATGGTCAAGGCGTCACCTTGGCAGGAGCAGCGGCAATCCAACCGGCAATTTCGGTAGCGGACGGCAGTCGACCCGACGCCTTCACCTCTTCATCGATCACGAGTGCAGGCGTCATTATGACGCCATATTTCATGATCTCATCGAGCTTCTCGACTTTCTCAAGATCGACGGTCTTACCGGAAGAAGCAATGGCCTTCTCGGTTTCCGCGTAGAGCTTCTTGCACTTTGCACAACCCGTTCCAAGGATTTTTACGTTCATGACAACTCCTTCGTGTCGTATGCTATTCGCCACTCCAAAAGGGACTTCTGTCCTTCTACATCACGATGTTGAACAGATACCCCACGAGCAAAATCCCAACCCCAACCACACCTGTAAAGGTCACGATGAGCGGCATTCTAAGGACCTTGCGTAAAATAATCATCTCAGGCAACGAGAGGCCGATGACGGCCATCATGAAGGCAAGTACAGTTCCAAGTGCCGCACCCTTGCCAAGTAGCGCTTGAACGATGGGGATGATCCCAGCGGCATTCGAATACATCGGGATCCCCATGACGACGGCGAGCGGGACGGACCACCAGGCGCTCTTGCCCATGAATGACGCCATGAAGTCTTCCGGGACGTAGCCGTGGATCCCAGCGCCCAAGGCGATCCCCACGATGACGTAGGGCCACACCTTGCCAACGATGTCACGAACACCTTCTCGACCAAGCGCCACACGGTCGTTCCAGTTCAGCGCCGCATCCTGTGCTGACAGACCCGTCACCGTCTGATACACCCAACTCTCGACCCAACGTTCCAGCTTGAGGCGTCCGATGATCCAACCGGCGATCATGGCGATAGCGAGGCCGGTGCCGAGGTAAAGGGCTGCCACCTTCCAGCCAAAGAGGCCGAATAGGAGAACGAGGGCTACCTCGTTGACCATCGGGGCCGAGATAAGAAACGAGAAGGTGACGCCAAGTGGCACGCCGGTCGTCACGAAGCCAATAAACAGCGGCACCGCGGAGCAGGAGCAGAAAGGTGTTACGATCCCGAGCAACGCCGCAAACACGTTGCCAGCACTCTCGCGCTTTCCAGCAAGGATGCGCCGTGTGCGCTCGGGGGTGAAGAACGAGCGCACAATTGCGACACCGAAGACCACCAAGGTCAACAGCATCATGACCTTCGGGATCTCGTAGACAAAGAACTGGATCGCAGACCCCAGGCGGCTGCTTTCAGCCATTCCAAGCAACCGGAAGGTGAACCACTTGGAAAACGCTTCGAGGTTCCGGTACAGCAACCACCAGGCCACCGCGGCGAGTAGACCCAATATGAGCTGGGGCAGCGTCAAGCGCTTCACCGGCTGGTTCTGAGCAAGCTCTGGGCTGATTTCGTGCATCGGTTAGGTATCTCCGTCGAAGCGCATACTTGGCAATATGGCCAAGTCGTCAACATTGAGGCAAGCGAACTCTCCCATCCGCGCAGCTTCCTAGTCCCGCTCTTTTATGACCTGGGTGGCGCAAGAGAAGAAGTTCATCACGCAAGGGGTCATCAGCGTGTAGTAAACGACGTTTCCCTCGCGACGATCCCGTACGATCCCGTGGGCGCGCAGCACCGCGAGGTGCTTTGACACCGTTGACGGATCCGAACCAACCACGTCAATAAGCTGCCCAACCGAACATTCGCCACGCGAAAGGCGGTCGACGATCATCAGTCGCGAGTCATTGGCAAGCGCCTTGAGAACGCGGGCTTGGCGTCGAAATACGTCTTCGTTCTTGGTCTTGGCGGAAGCCGGCATGAGTTGGTCCGGGAAGTATGTGGCGAGTTGGCCATGTTGTCAAGCTGATGAAGTTGTGGTGACCACTTCCTGGTGTTTTCCTTGTCGCGCATGGCGTAGATTGACGGTCTGAAGCTTACTAGGATGCCCAAAGTCGATCTGCTCTACTTCCCTTCATGTCCCAACATCCCCGCGGCGCGCGAGCAACTGACGCGTGCCTTCGCTGCGCTGGATCTCCCGGCGAAGTGGACGGAGGTCGACGTGTCAGCCGAGGACGCGGCCGAACAGGTTCGTGGCTACGGCTCGCCTACGATTCTCGTCGATGGTAAAGACGTGATGGGCGAGCCTCCAAGTGATGGCTCCACTTGTCGAGTTTATGTAGCCAGCGATCTACGGGGCGCTCCGCCACTTGATGTGCTCGTGGCGGCACTAGGCGCGGCCGAGCATGCGTGCCTTTGCGGCGTCTTCTCAAATTAGCACCTGTTGTACCAATGCAGCAGTCGCGCGCGGCGTAGCTTGGCAAGAGGAATGGCAAGTGTCGTTCACCGAGTGGGATCACACGTGACAGACATTCTCCGCGTACTGACCGAATCCATCTTTTCGCTGTGGACGAGTACACGAAGGTCTACGGCCCGAGCGGAGCGAGGGAGCGCCGCAGGCGCAGTGCAGCCGCGTATAGCCCCAAGCTGGGGTTTCTCGGGCCATTTTCGCAACCAACTCAGTGATGTCCTGCTTCGTAGGCGGCCGTCCTGGGCCGCGCTGCTTGGATCCGTCGCACTTGGTAGCGACGAGCGTGCGATACCACGGCAGCAGTGTATCCGGCGTCACGCCAGTGCCAAGCTGGGAATGCGCTTGATGCCAATCGGTTCGCGCAGTGCTTGGAGGTAGATGTTCTTAGGCTGCGCGTCGAAGAACTGCAGCTACTATCACAGCAATCCCGCTTGAATCACCCTCGATCCAGTTCTTGCACCATACGGGGTGGCTGGCTCGCGATGAGGGCTTCGGCGCAACGCGCGTGCAACCGCTGACTGGCGTCAATGGCTGCCAAGAGTCCGCTCGTATCGACCAGGATCATCTCTCGCCAAACCCTTTCAGCGCCTCGTCGACCCGTTCGGCCAATCGCGAATGCTTGCTTCGAAAGAGCGACAATCTCTGAGCCCGAGAGATCAACCTGTCAACGCGCGAGCGGACCGCTTCGCGTATGAGTTCGGCTTCACTAGTCTTGGCGACGTGAGGGCGTCAGACGGCTGACGCCGTGGGTTGCCCGTGAGTGGGCGACGGTCGGAGCGTAGCTGCGTCGTTCACGGCGCGTCACCGTGCCGCCATTCAATCGCACAGACACGCACCGCGCTCCGTGTATGAATAATCCGCCGCCGTCTGCTCCAGCGCCATGCTAAGCGTCATCCGCTCGATCTGCTGGCAGATGGGGCAACCTGCAGGAGCCGAACTGAGTGAGCAGTCGGTGGCTCCGGTGTCAAGCGCAACGGTATAGCGCCGTGCATAGTCAGCGGTCACCATGGCTGGATAAGGCGCTATGTCGCCCAGCGCCTGCTCTACGGAGACGGTCATGGTTAGTCCGGTCAGATTCGAAGGAACGGGGTCCGGGCAGCCGATCCACCAAAAGTCAGAAGTCTGAGTGATTCCGGCAGCAAGGGATCGCGGATCACGAACCACGCCAGCGAAAGTGAAGGTTCCCCGCTCAAAGTTCGAAGTATGGCAGTCGAGGTTAATTGGACCGCCGACTTCGTTGTCTGAGAACACTTCAGCGTCGAGACCCAGCAACGTGCATGTACCCACTTCGGTTCGACTCGCGGGACCCGAAATCACCTTCAGGATCGATTCGGTTCCGTCGAGCGCGACGATAGTTGCCGTACCCTGGACCAGCCTAACCCGAGCACTCGCCCGCGGGCAGTCCGTACCACATTCGTTCTTGTCGCGGCAACTTGCGAACAACGTCGCGCCTGTGACAATGAGAAACTCAAGCCAGCCGCGTTTCATGGCTAGAAAGTTAGCATCGCCTCTCCCCATTGCCCACGCCGAAAATGGGCGCCGTAGCCGCCCAACCTCAACAATGTCAAGGATGAAACCGGTTTGAGCCTTCACGACTGTTCGTCCCAGCCACGCCAGGGTCGCGCTATCGCAACGTCTGAACATTTCTGAGCTTCTCGAGCTCAATATACCAATCAAGTCGCGTGCTGAGCGGACGGAATGTCCGGACAAGCCAAATCGATTCGTTGAAGTCCATTCCAACGTCGTCGCCAACCTTCATCGTCGCACGCCGCACCAACAACTAGATGCATCGCCAGACGTTCTCGATATCGGGCGCGGATCCGCAGCGGCGATCTCCCAAAGATAGGCGCCCACCAAATGGGCACTGTAAAGTTCGCGTCGTGGTATAGCCGAAAAGTGGAGGCTGCTCTTGTGAGCCAACCCGACAGCACAACCACAAGTGGTGTCACGCAACGGATCCAGGCCCCCCCACACATGCGCGACGGGCATTTTGCCCAACAGATTCGCCCCGCACGGAAATGCACTCTGACACAAGCACTCTGCGTTATACTCAAAACGGCTGTGATCAGAACCTGGAATTGCCCCCATTAGCTACGTCAAAAGCCCCCCCATGAAGAAACTCACCGCCCTGGTACTGCTTTGCACCACCGTTCCTTACCTCCTCCTCACCGCTGCCTGCAGCGACAATGACCGCGTTGTTTCGCCTGCTGGCGGCGGGAAATCCAGTGTTGCCGCTGGTTCTTCAGTGGCGGGGGCGAGTTTGGCCGGCGCCGCGGGCTCTGCGGGTGCCGCCGACGGTGCCGAAGAATTCCTGATGGTCGACGACTTCGAGGATGGCGACAGTCAGCCGCTCCTTCCGGGCGGGTGGTACAGCTACAACGACGTGTCAAACGGTGGTGCCTCCAAGGTGACCTTCACCGGCGCAGCCGACGGCACCATTGCCATGAATGGCGTCGGTTACCAATCGCTAAAGTCGCTCGAAGTCGACTTTGCCTTCGACCAGGGCACGCTTACGTACGATCCCTTCGTCGGCTGGGGCGCCTCGTTGGCCACGGCAGCAAGTCCAATTGATTTGTCCGCATACACGGGCATTGCCTACGAGTATCAGGGCAATGCCCACCGCGCGCGCGTCGAGAATGCTAGTGTGACCGACTACGATGAGTTCGGTACCAACATAGCAGCCTCTGCCGCGTGGAAGACCGTGACCTTGCCGTTCTCGATGCTAGCGCAGGAGGGTTGGGGCAAGAAGGTCAGCTTCGATCCGAGTCGCTGCACAAACATTAGCTTCGCCGCGCGCGGCGCGAGCGGCTCGTCCGGCAAGGTCAATATCGACAACCTGCGCCTAGTCAAGAACATCGCGAAGGGCCCGCCGAACATGAGCGTGAACCCCGCAGCACCGCCCGCGAATGGCACGCTCGCCACCCTCGATATTCCGAATCCGCTGCAGCAAAAGGCACTAAAGTACCTGACCCGCGGTTACAACATCACCAATTGGCTCGAGCAAGTGCCATTCGCGGGCTTCACTTACGACGAGGCCTTCGTCCAGAAGCTCGCGTTGGCTGGTTTCAAGAGCCTGCGGCTACCGATCGATCTGGACAACTATGTCGAATCGAAGACTGGTAGTGGTGACACGCTGAGCATCACGGTTAAACCCGAGCTCTTCACGATCCTCGATTCCTTCGATACCTGGACCAAAGCCAACGGCCTCTCGCTAACGATCGACTACCACCAGTACTCCTCACTGCTCGACAAGTCCGACGCAGATTCGATTGGTACTGCAGTGCAGCTTTGGGGCAAAGTTGCCGAGCATTTTGCGACCAATCCCCGCGAGGATATCTTCTTCGAGCTCTGCAATGAACCCGAACTTTCCTTCACAAGCGCCGCTCCGCCGACAGCCGCTGAGTGGGGCGCGCTTGCGGAGCGGATGATTGCCGCCATTCGCACCACCGATACCACCCACAGTGTCATCTTTGGCGATGTTCAGTGGTACGGAATTGACACGTTGGCAGCGCGTAAGGTCTTGTCAGACACGAACGTCATCTATGCCTTCCATGACTACGACCCGTTCATCTTCACCCACCAGGGCACTGGCTGGACTGCGCTCGTCAGTGTGCATGACATACCGTACCCCTACGTTCCCGAACGTTGGTCGCAGTACTACGCTAGTTTAGGCTTCAGCCCCCTGATGGAATCCTGGATCCTCAGTGCCGCTCAGACGTACTACCGCGACGGCAGTAAGGCCGCACTGCGCAATCGGGTCCTGACCGCAAAACGCTGGGCCGTCACAAACAACGTACCAGTCATCTGCAATGAGTTCGGCGCCTACGATGGAACGTCGAAGCTCGCCGATCGGGTCAACTATTACACCGACATCGTCGGCATCTTCGAAGAGCTCGGAATCCCCTGGCAGCATTGGTTCATGATCGTGAACTCAGCGGGCGCTGTAGCACCGCCTGAGTACGCGACAGCCATGCACCTCGGGCAGTAGGTCTACTCTGGCCGCTTCGACGCAACATCGATCCGAATCGTCGGATCCGGCGCGGGCTTGCAACGCCAGTCGCTCTTGAGCTTTTCGCAGTTCATGGCTCGACAAACCAGCCTCGGCTCGGACCAATCCGATTCCGTAAATGGCTCATAGGTCTGTTGCACGCACACGCAATCGTCAATAGACGCTGCGCGCAGCACCTCACCCGGATCGAATTTGCCGTCGATGAGCAAGCGCGATTCACTCGCGTTGCAGGGCATGGCCCGGCCCTCGGAAACGCGTACGCGCACGGAACTTGGCCCAAGCAGGGTGACGACGACCGGAACAGCGCTGTCGCTCTCGGCGCCCGCGTCGGCGGCCACGAGCGTGCCGAGCACCATTGCAAGAGCAGGGATCCAAGTGTGCACGAGCATCTAGGATAACTGAATTGAACGAGTTTCGCGACTTCGGGTCAAGTTCGGCCGAACTGTGCATTCACATCGGCCCAGGAACGTCGTGAGCACCGTCGGTGCACCACGACGCGACGAAACCAGCATAAAAGTTGCCGGATTGTGTGCTCTCGGGTCAAAACCTGCCGTTTTTCGGCAAACGCGCTAGGCTGCGCCCCCGCCACTCCAAGGAACCGAGAGAATTAGCGATGACGACCAAGTCGATGGACAAAATCATGGCGCTGGCCAAGCGCCGCGGATTCATCTACCAAGCCTCCGAGATTTACGGCGGCATCAATGGTTTCTGGGATTACGGCCCGCTCGGCGCCCAGCTCAAGAAGAACCTGCGCGAAGCCTGGTGGCAGGACGTGGTGCTCAACCCCTGCCGCGGAGTGCGCGGCCCGACTGGCGACGCGGTGCGCATGGTGCCTCTCGACACTTGCATCATTCAGCACCCGAAGGTCTGGGAAGCAAGCGGCCACGTCGCGGGCTTCAGCGATCCGATGGTCGATTGCCGTGAAACCAAGTCGCGCTATCGCTTCGACCACTTGATGGTGTTTGCCCCCGAGAGCGGCGATCGCGCCGGCAAACCTTACTTCTGCTACATGCCCGACAGCACGAGCGAAGCGAAGCAGAAGAAGAAGGCCGAAAAGGCATTTGGTCAGGTCAAGAGCGTACCCCTGTCGGACATTGCGAAGGCGGACTGGGAACAGGTACTGGCGCCTGAAGCGGAGAAGGTCGGCAGCCTCACCGAGCCACGTGCATTCAACCTGATGTTCAAGACGTACATCGGCGCGACCGCTTCTGAAGACGATGTGGCCTTTTTGCGACCCGAAACTGCACAAGGGATCTTCGTGCAGTTCAAAAACGTGCTCGATACCACGCGCGTCAAAGTGCCCTTCGGGATCGCGCAGACCGGCAAGGCCTTCCGTAACGAAGTCACACCGCGCAATTTTACCTTCCGCAGCCGCGAATTCGAGCAGATGGAGATCGAGTTTTTCTGCCACGAATCCGAGGCAGTCGAGTGGTATAAGTTCTGGCGCGATACGCGCATGGCCTGGTGGCAGAGCCTCGGCCTCGCAGGCGAGAACCTGCAATTGCGCGAGCACGATCGCGACGAACTGGCGCACTACGCCAAGACTGGCGCGGGAACGAGCGATATCGAGTACCGTTTTCCGTTTTCGTCACCCGGCTTCGGTGAGCTCGAAGGCATCGCCCACCGCTCAAACTTCGATCTCGCGCAGCACCAGAAGTGCGCGCGAACCAACCTTGAGTATTTCGACGCTGATCGCGGCGAACTATTGCCCAACGGTTCAAAGAAAGGTGAGAAGTATCTGCCTCACGTGATTGAGCCGTCAGCGGGACTCGATCGCGGCGTGCTCGCTCTGCTCTGCGAGGCCTTCACCGAGGATCCCTCGCGCCCGAGCCCTGAACTCTTGAAGTTCCACCCGCGTATCGCGCCGATCAAAGCGGCCGTGTTCCCACTCGTCAACAAGGACGGCATGCCCGAGATGAGCGAGAAGCTGCACAACGAGTTACTGCAGCGCTTCTATCGCGGTGGTTTCGTCGAACACGACGTCAAGCAAGCGATCGGCAAGCGCTATGCGCGCATGGACGAAGCCGGTTGCCCCTATTGCTTCACCATCGATGGTCAGTCAGCCGAGTCGCAGACCGTTACGGTGCGCGAGCGTGACACAGGTGCGCAAGAGCGCCTCGCGATCGATCGCGTTGGCGATTGGCTCGCTGAGCGGCTTGGAACGTAAGTCGCCGTTGGTAATTTTGCGCGGCGGGCGGCGCGGCTGGCAATGGTCAGTTGTGCCGTTCGTGCGCGAACTAGAACGAGCCACCCACGCCTGCGTTCGCAGCCGCTATTTAGCAAGAAGTGGCTCTGGGGGTTGGGGTCGGCGCTGGTTCAGCCTAGAATGTGAGCGCGCGCAATGCCCATCACCGTCCACATTCATGAACCGCTCACTGGACTTAGGCTCGTCGAACAAGCCGACGCGGCCGCAGTCAGCGCTGCGCTGACTGCCCCAGAGGCCGTAGTTTGGATTCAAGCATTGGGGCACGACACTGAGACCGAAGCGATCCTGCGTGACGTGCTTGAACTGCATCCACTGACGATCGAGGATGTCATTGGCGATCTGCCGCATCCGAAGATTGAAGAGTTTGTCAACTACCTATACATCGTGGCGCACGGAATCGATCAACAGGGCGCGACCCCGGACGCACTGCAGACTACCGAGCTTGACATCGTGCTGGGCCGACGCTTCGTATTTACCCACCAAACTCGCCCGATGCGCTCAGTTGATGCCGTGCGCTCCGAGCTTGCGCGCGGATGCCAGTTGTTCGAAAAGGGCGCAGCCTGGATTGTCCACGCGCTACTCGACCACCTGACCGATCACTATTTGCCGCTCATGGATGCGTTTGATGTTGCCCTCGACGCGGTTGAAACGGACGCCGTCACCAATCCAACGCGCGCGGTCTTGCAGCGCATCTTCTCGTTAAAGCGTAGCCTGATGTCGCTACGTCGCGTAGCTTCGCACCAGCGGGAGACCCTGCTTCGCTTGTCGCGCGGCGAATTTCCATTGATTCCCCAGCAGCTCACTCCGTTTTTTCGCGACGTGCACGACCACTTCACGCGCGTTTCGGATCTCTGCGACAGCTACCGCGAGCAGTTGGGCGGTGCGCTCGAAGCCTATCTGTCGACGACGTCGAATCGCATGAACGAGATCATGAAGGTCCTTACTGCCATCGCGACTATCATGATGCCCCTGACGTTCATTGCTGGCGTCTACGGCATGAATTTCGAGCACATGCCCGAACTCAAGTGGCACTACGGCTACGCGTTCGCTTGGGGACTGATGGCGTTGATCACTGCGGTGATGCTGGTGTACTTTCGACGGATGCGCTGGTTTTGACCGACAATCGCCGACCTAAACCACCGAATTCTTACAGTAATGACCGCAGCCACCACGAAACACTTGACGCCTTCGTGCGATTTTCATGACGGACCTGCGGATGCTCGTATGTATTTGTGTGTGCGTGGACAAATTTGTCGAACTTGTCAGCGACGAGGTACACTGCAAAGTGAAGCAATAGAAGAGGAATGCAAACGCGTCTCAGGCATGTAGTCAGAGGCCGTAACTCGACGTCGAAAGCAAGAGACCCACGGCACACAATTTGTGCGGCGCTGCGGCTTCCGGCTGTCGGGCTAAAGCGGATTGCGCTTTGGTTCGCCCGCGCGGCGAGGATACTTTGACGGGGTCTCAGCGCGCTTTCGCAAGAGCAGGATTGTTGCGGTAGGGTGACGCACTGTCGACTCATGTGAAACGTGCTGCGTCCACAGGGCGTTGGCTGCTGCCAGCAGTTCGGCCGCAGCCTTCTCGCCCTTGATCGCTAAGATAAGGCCACCCACTTTTGCGAATGGTGCCGTAAGTTCCGCGAGTACGGGCAGCGGAGCAACGGCGCGAGCCGTCACGATGTCATAGCTCTCGCGATGCGCTGACCCTCGCGCTGCTGCGATTTCCGCGCGCTCCGCCACCACTTGCAGGTTGGTGAGCCCCAAGGCTGAACCAGTCTGTTCCAAGAACCGCGCCTTTTTTTGCGTTACCTCGAGCAACGTTACAGCCAGGTCGGGCCGAGCGATAGCTAGTACGAGCCCGGGCAATCCACCGCCAGAGCCCACGTCGATCAGTCGCGATCCTGGCCCAAGTAACGGCAGTAGTCGTAGACTCTCGACAACATGGCGATTCCAAGCCTCGTTCGGATCGACAATTGCTGTAAGGTTGAAGAGTTGAGCGCTCTCCAAGAGTAGGTCGACGTATTTGGCGAGCTTTTCGCGTCGCGCCGGCTCAAGCGCTCCCAAGGTAGCGTCCGATGTTGGATCGGTGGCAATGGCCGCGGTCATTGCGAGTCGTTCTGGCACTTTGGCAGCCGAAAGCAAGCTCGGGGCCAATCTATTGCCGAGAAGTGCATTCTCAAGCCCCGACCGAGTCGGTTTGCGTTTGAGCGCCTTGTCGAAAGCCAACCCAACAGGATCGAATGTCGGCTCACACTTCAATTCGATCTCGGGCCAAGTGCAATGCGGTTCGCTTGCTACCGCGGCGTCTACGGCTTGTGTGTTGTCCCGCCCTACCCCCGGAGCCCGCATCGGCGCATGACGTTCAAGGAGTGTAGCCCAAGTTCAAATTTCGCATCGAGCCCGACGAACACGACTCAGCGCGGCGAATTGGCCAATTGCTGCCATTCACGTTCGAGATGGAGCTATTCTTCCGATCATGATGTGCTTGGGATATCGGTCGCTCTTCAGTCTCACCACAGGCCTTGCACTCGCTTGCAACGCCCCGCGATCCGACGGCACGCCAATCGGCAATGGCGGCAATACCCAGGTTGTCGCTTCGGGCGGAACACCAACAACATCAATCGGCGGCGCCAACGCGAACATCGGCGGCGCCAGCACGAACACCGGCGGCACCAGCACGAACACCGGCGGCACCAACGCGAACACCGGCGGCGCCAGCACGAACTCCGGCGGCAATACCGCTAGCGGTGGACGGACAATCACGGGCGGCACGAATACTGGTGGCGCAAGGTCGAACACTGGCGGAACCACGACTACCGGCGGGCGCAGTATTGGGGGAGCCAATACTGGCGGCACGAGCCTCGCTGGGCGAAGTACCGGTGGGCGCAGCACGGGTGGCACCACGGCGACAAGCACCGGTGGAGCCAGTACCGGTGGTGCCCTCATCACGGCAATTGGCGGCACGCACTCAGGCGAAGCCACATTCTACGCGTCCAACGGCAACGGAAATTGCAGTTTCGGCACGGCAGTACTCGGCATGGACATCGCAGCACTGAATCAACCCGACTACGGCATGGCGACTTGGTGTGGTGCTTGTGCCGATGTGACCGGCCCACTTGGGACGGTGCGCGTGCTGATTCAAGATCGATGTCCCGAGTGCAAGTCGGGCGACTTGGATCTAAATCCCGAAGCTTTCGACAAGATTGCACTGCACGCAGCAGGTCGAGTTGCCATCACGTGGAAGTTTGTTCCTTGTAACGTGACTGGTCCAATCAAGTACCATTTCAAGGAAGGCACGAACACCGGATGGACTGCGGTGCAGGTGCTCAATCACCGTCTTCCAATCACGACCCTTGAGTATTCGATCGATGGCGGGACGACCTTCAAGCCAACGATACGTCAGGAATACAACTACTTCCTCGAAGCCAACGGCTTTGGTCCCAATGTCACCTTCGTACGGGTAACGGCGGCCACAGGCCAAACGCTGACGGATATCCTGCCGTTTCCAGAGTCGGACACGACCATCGAAGGCCAAGCCAATTTCTAGACCCCGAATGCGCGGCGCGGCCGCCGCTCTGGCAAGCGGCACGAAGTGCGCTAGAGCCAGCGGGTCTGCCCCATGTCCCTTGCCTCGACACACACGGTCCTACGTCTCATTATCAATGTAAATTCGCGACGTTATGCCAATCAGCCTGGCCCGCGCGAAAGCCAAGTGCCGCTCGGCTCGGCGGGAGCTTTGGCCTCGCTGTTCGAACCACTCGGGCGCCCAAAGCGCACGCTCGTGCTCGTGCATGGCGTCTCAGGGCGCGGCAATCGCGATCCACACATCGTCAACCTGGCGCGCTCGCTCGTGCCCCTCGGGTATCGCTGTGTCATCCCGGAACTACACGGCTTCGCACAATTCCGCCACGATCCGCGCGATATTGAAACGTTGGTGCAGGCCATTGAGGCAAGCCAGCAGCTGGACGGTCATCGAATTGCGCTGATGGCCTTCAGTTACGGTGCCAGTTATGCGCTGGTTGCTGCGGCGGATCCGCGAGCACGCGATGCCTGCGCGGCCATGGTCGGTTTCGGCGCCTACTACGATCTCGGCGAGGCACTCGAGCATCAACGTCAATGGTTGCTAAAATCCACAGACCTAGCAGAGGATTGCGCAGACATCGCGTATCTGCGCTACACGCTGCTGTCGTGTCATCGCCACGAACTAGGCTTGTCGGAGCAGGCTTGGCGTGACATCGAACCCATTCTCATCAACTACACTACCCGAGTGCCGCTCGATACTAAGCGTGGCCCCTTGCTCCGGCACACCAAAGACATCGACTACGTAGCGCTGATGCAGTCCTATCAGCGTCGCGACCTGTCGCCACGTTTGTCGCCCGCCACATCGCTTGCGCACGTGCGCTGTCACGTCGGATTGCTGCACGACCCGAACGACAGGTTCGTGCCAGCTCACCATGCCGAACGCATCAGAAGCGCCCTCGATGCTCGCGCCCATGTCACCCCCACTGAGGTCCTCTTGACGCCCATGCTCTCGCATGTCCAAGTCGATCCGATGCGACGGCTCTTCGATCTACCGCGTCTCGTTCGATTGCTCGAGCCGGCCCTCGGTTATCGCTGAAGGACGAAAAGACCCGCTGGCCGTGTCCCGAGACACCGGCCGCCAGTCACTAGCTAGGGCCAAATTTCCGACATTTTGGTCGGTCCGGCGCGGTAACGGTTCCGGCGCGCTCGACCCCAAGGCAAGCCGTGACTAGCTTCGGCGCCCGATGCCCATCATCACCCTTGCCAAAGTCCACAAGAGCTACGGTGATCGTGTCGTTCTGCGCAGTGCCGATCTGACGATTCGTACCGTAGAACGCGTCGGCGTCGTAGGTCGCAACGGCGCCGGGAAATCGACGCTGGCAAAGATTGCGGCGGGGATTGAACATTGCGACCAGGGAGACGTGATGCGACGCCGCAATGCTCGCATCGAGTACTTGGCGCAAATCCCAATGTTCGACGGCGAACCAACCGCCGAACAAGCGGTTATGTCAGGCCTCAGTGAGTGGCATCGCGCGGTCGAACAACATCGTCGCGTCAGTGCCGAGCTCGGGCGCGGCCAGGGCAATCTCGATGCGCTGGTGGAACAGCAAGCGCATCTGGCAGAAGCAGTCGAACGCCTGGGCGGCTGGGAGCAGTCCCACCGTGTTTCGGCAATTCTAGACCACCTCGGCGTCGAACGCCGTAGCGTGCCAGTCACTCAGCTCTCCGGGGGCGAACGTCGCCGCGTCGCCTTGGGCCGAATCCTGGTCTCGTCGCCGGATCTTGCGATCCTGGACGAACCGACCAACCACCTCGATGCCGAAACCATCGAGTGGCTGGAGGAGTATCTGCTTGAGTCGTTCAAGGGCGCGCTCTTGCTCGTCACTCACGATCGATACCTCTTGGACCGCGTGACGACGCGGACGCTCGAAGTGGCCGATGGCGAAGCGTTTGCGTTCGACGGTGGCTATGAGCGTTACCTCGAACAGAAGGCGGAGCGCGAAATGCAGCGCGCTCGTGAGGAACAGAATCGACAGAATTTCTTGCGCCGTGAATTGGAATGGTTGCGCCGGCAGCCCAAAGCGCGCACCACCAAGCAGGCCGCACGAATTACCCGTGCCGAGGACGCGATCGCCCAGCCCAAACCCCGAGTCGAGCAGCAGGCGCAGCTGTCGGTAACCTTGTCGCGTTCGGGCAAGACCATTCTCGAACTACGCGAGGCAACGATCGCAATTGAGGGACGAGTCCTAGTCGAACGCCTCGAACTGTTCCTGCGCGAGGGCGATCGCATCGGCATCGTTGGTCGCAATGGCACCGGTAAGACCACATTGTTGCGCGCCATTCTGGGTGAATTGGCGCCCACCAACGGGCAGATTGTCCTCGGGGCAAACACCAAGATCTCGCTCTTGGACCAGAATCGCTCAAGCCTCGATGATACGCAGACCGTCTTCGAAAACGCAATCGGAGACCAAACTCGCGTCCAGGTCGGCAAAGACAGCCTCGAACCGCACCAATACGTTGAACGCTTTGGGTTCGACCGGCACCAGCAACGCCAGCCGGTAAGTTCGCTTTCAGGCGGCGAACGCGCGCGCGTTGCACTGGCGAAGATGTTGAATCAGAGCGCGAATTTGCTATTGCTCGACGAACCAACCAACGATCTCGATGTGCAAACACTTGGGTCGCTCGAGTCAATGTTGATCGACCAGGAGATTACCGCACTGGTCGTCACCCACGACCGGTGGTTCCTCGATCGAGTGGCGACTGCGATTCTCGCTTTTGAAGGCGACGGCCGAGTGGTCCTCTATCCGGGCAATTTCGATACCTATCGGCGACTCAAGGCAGAGGTCGAAGCAACTCGACTCGCGGCCGAAGCTGAGCGCCCCCAACCGTCATCGCAGGCACCCAACAAGCAAAACCCAGAGCCCGCCAAAAAGTCACGTAAGGTTAGCTTGACGTTCAAGGAACAGCGCGAACTTGAGCAGTTGCCGGACGCGATCGAATCTCTCGAACTCCAAATCAAGGCCTTGAATGAGCGCTTGGCGGCACCGAACACCTATGCACAATTCGGGGCCGAGGTTCCAGCCATCCAAGGCGAACTCGAAGACTGCCGCTTGAGGCTCGACGAACACCTATTACGTTGGGAAACACTCGAGTTGAAAAAGGCGAACGCAGGACTCGAAGACACGTAGAGCTCATCCACTCCAGCAAGGCGACGGCCTTATTACATGTGGTGGGACCAGCACCTACCACCCGACGTGCGAGTTGGCCGCATGGCCCAGCACGAAGAGCACCGAGGCTCTCTCAAGTTTTCTTCCCGGCAGGCCGTTTTGCAGGAGAAGCTTGCTCGCGCCCGAGCAGTCCACAGCAGTTCGCACAGGCTCGCGGGAATTCACATCCACCGATTCAGTTCCACACCATGCCTTCCAACGCCCAGAACCGTAGGCCTCGTTTCATCCGTGTCGAGTTTGCCCCTGCATCTGGGTGTTTGGGAAGTATCGTCCAGATTGTTACCGATTTTTGCAGAAACGTAGTCGACGACCAGGAAACTCACTTTGCGTTTCAGCTCGCGGCGTACGAGCTGATCGAGAATCTCGTCAAATACTCCTCGGGCGAACGCGTGATAGTGCGAGTCGAAGTCGAGAGCACTCCGCTAGGCCCTAACATCGTCCTTGCCACCGAGAATGAGGCAACTTCAGAGCGGCTCTCCGACGTCAACGCCCGGCTACACGCAGCAGAATCCGCCGCTGATCCCATCGTTCACTTCGATCAGCTCGTGCAAGAGTCGTTGGCGTCGCCTGGTGAGTCGCGCCTCGGTCTCGGCCGTCTGCGCGCCGAGGGCGATCTCGTGGTGACGCACACGATCAACAACGAAACGTTGCGTATCGAGGTTCGAAGGCCGGTATATCGATCGGCCAGAGAAATTTGCGAATGAATCTCAGGACAGAGAACGTCAAGTTGGAGAACTACTCGCTCGAGGCAGATGCTGCGGGCAGTCCGCCGCTCATTCGCCTCAAGGGTACCTTCGACATGACCGCTACTGGGGCGCTTTCATTGTTTCTAGTGAGTATCGAAGGCGAAGTGAGGCGCCTCAGGTGGCAGGATTTCACGATCGACGTCACCGAGGTGTACTACCTCAGTTCGAGTTGCATCAAATCGTTCGTTACCTTGATCGAGGCCCTGAAGAAGCTCGACTTCCACCCGCGCGTCCGCATCATCATCCATTCTCGATTGGATTGGCACGAGCGTACCTTTTCAATCCTGTCGCGCCTGGCGCCCACCTTGATCACCCTCGATAAGGCCGGGTAGTCACGGCAGGGCGGTTGGCCTATTTGGCAATGATTTCAACGTGACCAACCGCGCAAGACAGCGCGGCGTGGCTGGGTTAGGCTAGCGCCCGACGTCGCAGACCAAGGTCCCGAGGGTGACGATGCCCAACCCAGACGCACTAGACCGACCAGAAACGAGTCCGCTCGAAAGCGCAGCGACGCAGGCAGAGTGCGCTGCCCAAGCCGCGGATCCGCCGCTGCCAAAGAACATCACATCGCTGCAGCGCAGCAAGCGACCTACCCGTGAGTGGTTTGCTCGCGTTCGGATCCGTGAGGATCGCTTGGCACGGCTTTGGGTTTCCAATCTTGTGGGTCACGATGTGTTGGTCTGGTCGAAGAAAGAGCGGCGTTGGGTGGCGCTGCTCGCCGTAGCTGAACTCCGCCGCGCGCTTGAAGGGGCCGGTCAAGACGTGCCGATGGGTAGTCGGCGACCCCCGCCTTCGGGCGCCAAGTCCGCGCGACACCCTCCGGAGTCACTTCCGCCAGTGCCGCCGCTCGCGTCGATGCACGCAGCCGCGGCAGGGATCGGCGAATTGCGTTTGCGTTCGATTGCCCAAGGTAAAGGTAGCTTCATCGGTGCCGGCATACCGCGTGAGCTTCAACGATCGCCGTTTGCGGCGCTTCTGCCGCCCCGCGGACTGCCTGCAAGTGCATCCGCATTTCGCAAACGCAGGCAAACCACTCGGCATGACCAACGTTTGCCATTGCGGCCTAGGCGCTGGCATTGGCGGGCGCTAGAACGCGCCACCTGGGTCGCCGCGGGCGTGGTCGGCATGTTCGTTGTGTCGAGTGCGGGCTCGACCGACGAGCGTGCTGCAAGAGAGCAAGCCATTGCCATTTTGCTCAGCGCTGACCGCCCTGACCCACACGTCGACAATACTGGCGCGGTACGTCACCTACCGACCCCGGGAGAACTGCTCATTGGGCTGCCGCAGCAGTGCCTGGAGCGGCCAGTACCGAACGCCCCAATCTCGACCGTAACCGAATCAGAACCGCCGTTCGAGGAACCAAGTCGCAACGTCGCGACGCAACCACGGCTACGCACCACAGCGGGGGTTGCACCACGACCACATAACGTGGCAGAAGAGCGCCCTTCACGTGAGACATACGCCACCGAAGCCGAGGTTCCAACAGATCTCAATTTCCCAGCCATACGTGCCGCATTGTTCAACGCGGCAGCATTGGCGCGTGCTTGCCCGGGCGAAAATATCAGCGGAAAAACAGTCGTCACCTTTGACACCAACGGAACGGTGCGTACTGTAGAGATACCGCTACTGGTTGGCGAAAGGCCCGACCGTCGCTGCATTGTGCACGCCTTCAAGTTAGTACGCGTGCCGCCCTTTTCCGGACGTCCTGTCGCGGTCAAGAAGGACTTCTGAAAGCCCCACCATGCCATCTGATACCACTGCCTCAAGCCAAGAGCCGCTGCGCCAACGACGGCCACTCGACGAAGGTTGGCGCTTTCATCGCGGTGATCCAAACGATCCACCTTTGGGCCTTGGCTACGCCGGGCTCGCCTCGCACCACCTGAATGCGCTGCGAGCCACCGTGGGTGAAGGCGCCAACCCGGCGCAGATCCGACGATTGAAGGCTGAACACGTGGCAATCGATTCGGTGCCCTGCTGTTTGCCGCAATTCGACGACAGCCATTGGCGCCAAGTCGAGCTGCCGCACGATTGGGCGATTGAGGGTCCGTTTTCGATCGACTTGCCTGGTGAAACCGGAAAGCTGCCGTGGCAAGGTGTGGGTTGGTATCGATTGACCTTCACCCTTGACCCAGTCGAACCGGGTGCGGAGGTGTTTCTCGAGCTCGACGGAGCCATGTCCTTTAGTACGATCTGGCTCAATGGGCATAAAATCGGCGGATGGCCCTATGGCTACACATCCTATCGGGTAGAACTTACCCCATGGCTCGCTCGTTCAGGCATCAACGTCATTGCCATTCGCCTGGACAACCCGCCCAATAGCTCGCGTTGGTACCCCGGGGCAGGCCTGTATCGAAAGGTTTGGTTGACAACCGTTCCCAGCGTGCGCGTGGCGCACGACGGACTGTTCGTCCATTGTCCTCGAGTGTCCAACGACGAAGCTATCGTCAATGTCGACCTCTGCCTGAACAACTCACTCGAGCACGACGTAGTAGTTAAGGTCACCACCGTCATCACTCGGCTCCCCGACGGCGCCACCACCTCGCCTACCGGCGCGGCTGCAGGTGATGCGGTGGCCGACTGCCATATCGAAGCCACGAGTCAAACACAACGAACCCTGTGCCACAGGGTCACTCATCCAAAGCGCTGGACCCTGTCCGAGCGTGCCCGCTATCTCGTCACGGCTCGGGTTGAACTCGATGGTCAGCTCGTCGATCAGGTATCATGCGGCTTCGGCATTCGTACGGTCGCCTTCGACGCCGATCGCGGATTTTTGCTCAACGGAGAGCACGTGCCATTGCAGGGCGTCTGTATGCACCACGATCTGGGTGCGCTCGGCACGGCCATGCATCCGCGCGCACTCGAACGCCAGATCGAGATCTTGCAATCGATGGGCTGCAATGCCATTCGCACGAGCCACAACCCACCTGCCAAAGAACTTCTCGATCTGTGCGACTGCATGGGCATGCTGTTGATGGTCGAGGCCTTCGACTGCTGGCGGCGCGGCAAGAAGTCTACCGCTGGGCTGCGCGATGGCGATCCCGAGTTCGAGTATTTCGACTATGCGCGGGTCTACGACGATTGGCACGACGCCGATCTGCGCCAGATGATCCGACTGAGCCGCAATCACCCGAGCGTCGTTTGCTACAGCATCGGCAACGAAATCATCGAGCAATCATACACGAATGGCTGGAAGTACGCCGTGCACCTAGCAGGAATCGTCCGCGAAGAGGACCGCACGCGCGCTGTCACCGTGGGCTGCAACGTCGAGATGGCCGCCTATCGCGGCTTCCAAACCGCGGTCGACGTGGTAGGCCTCAATTACAAACCGCAGACGTATTCGCAGCTTCGGGCCGACAATCCCACGCTCTGTCTAGTTGGTTCGGAAACCGCCTCAACGATCAGCACCCGAGGCGAGTACTTCTTTCCACTTTGCGACGACAAGTCCACGGGGCAAGTCGACTTTCAAGTCAGCTCGTATGATCTTTCTGCGCCGCCATGGGCGTTTCCGCCCGATCAGGAATTTTTGGGTCTCGACGAGAATCCGTTCGTTGCTGGCGAGTTCGTGTGGACGGGTTTCGACTATCTGGGTGAACCCACTCCTTACAGTTCGGATGCGACCAATCTGCTTAACTTCACCGATCCGTATCAACGCGAAGAAGCTGGTCGCGAACTCGCCAGGCTTGGCAAAATTGCCGTCCCTTCGCGCAGCTCCTATTTTGGAATTGTGGATTTGGCAGGGTTCCCGAAGGACCGCTACTACATCTATCAGGCACGCTGGCGCCCTCAATACCCAATGGCGCACATCCTACCGCATTGGAATTGGCCCGAACGCGTTGGAGAAATAACCCCCGTACACGTATATTCCTCGGGGGACGAAGCCGAGTTGTTCGTGAATGGTCGCTCGCAGGGGCGGCAGTCGAGAAGGCCCACTGAGTACCGCTTTCGTTGGGATAGCGTGCGATACGAGCCGGGTGAACTCAAAGTCGTCACCTACCGGCAAGGCAAACCCTGGGCAACTGCACGAAAGTGTACGACGGGCCCGGCAGTACGCCTGACAGCCCACAGTGATCGCCAGGTGATCGCCCATGACGGCTGCAACCTGGCGTTCGTCACGGTTCGCGTCGAAGACGAGCAGGGGCAACTCGTGCCGCGCAGCAAACCTGAGATCCACGCGAAAATCGAGGGACCAGCCTCGATCGTCGCAACGGATAATGGCGACCCGACTTGCCTCGTTGCCTTTCCAAGCCTAGTTCGAGCGGCGCATCAAGGTTTACTCTTGGTCGTCCTGCGCGCCCAACGCGACGGCAAAGGGACAGCACGGCTAACGCTACGTGCCGATGGTCTCACTGCTGCTGAATTGGAAGTGCAAGTCACAGCGTCGGCGTAACGACCACCCAACCGATGGGCTCTGGCCAATCGCAGCCAGTGCGTGTCAATTCCAGATCCGAGGCGCATCGTCCATGTTGCAGCCGACGGAATCGTCTCCACCGTCGGAAGCCGGCGCCAAGGAGGCCCGCGCGAAGATCGCGACTGGAACACCATTTTGCAGCCTAAAAGAAATGTGCACCGTCAGCGACGGGTTCGAGCAACCTATGGCGACGAACAGGTTGAAACTCCCGGTTCTGGCCAGGAGCCAGAAGCGCGAGCGGGGATGAATCAAATCCATGACTTCGAACGCATGTGCCTGCGGCTACTTGCGTTCAGTGAAGCCCGAGGCGCTCGACCCTGGATTGAGCGAGCGGTGTAGGTTCGAGCGATAGCGTTAGGTTTTTCTCCAGACGGATTTTTCTTAGTAGCCAACCCTGCAGCGTGATCATTTCAATCACTAGCGCCAATCACTGCAAGTGATTCGCTATCGCGTTCGTGGGAATTGGTCGTTACATTAAGGTGTTGTGGTCGTGAAAATGGTTGGCTCGAGATTCTTCACGTTGACGCTGTTCGCGGCTCTGCTTGACGGCTGCAGCAGCCATGTCGACGAAAGCGTGACCCTCGAATACGCGAAGGGGCCACTTTCTCAGGCCGGAGTTACCTCAAGCCTGATCATCGACGATGACTGGGGCACTGGCTTCTGTGGCTCGGTGTCGATCGTGAACAAGGGAAGGCGACCGGTCCGAAGTTGGCAGCTCATCATGCAGCGCAACGGAGCGGACATTGGGCGCAGTTGGGCGGGACTCTCCGTCGAGTCTCGCAATCATGTGGTCGTCGGTCCCACTGGGCACAACGCAAGTATTCCGGTGGGCGGAACCGTAACAGTCCCATTTTGCGGCAATGGGCCGGGGCGCCCTGCGTTGTCAGCCATGAAAGTCGACACTGGCGACGCGCAGAGCTAAACCGGGCCAGCTTGGCACAACCACTCTCCCACCGATTCGAGTCGAGAGACCTGCAGCTCGTTGCGACACTCGGGCCCAACAGCTTCGAAGCCGCGCCCGACTTGGTTGCTGCTGGGGCGACGCAATTGCGCCTCAATGCCTCTCACATGTCAGCCAAGCAGGTCTTTGACCTCTGTCGACACTTGCGCGCCGCATTGCCGAAGACCAGTTGTGTCGTTGATCTCCAAGGCAAAAAGATGCGCGTAGGTGCAATTGCGCCGACGCAGCTCGAACTCGGTGCTGAAGTGATTCTGACCACCAATCCATCGGAGAGCGATGGTCTAGTGGTACCCCATCTAGGTTTGTTCGAGCAGGTCGCGCTCGGCGAACACCTGTCGTTCGACGACGGAAGGATTGAGGTTTGCGTCGTTGCTCGCGAATCGACACGACTCGTAGTCAAGGTCGAACGCCCCGGACTATTGCTTCCGTGCAAGGGCCTCAACCGCGTAGAGCATCCAATCGAGCTAGCTGACCTGCCCGAGAGCGATCAAACCGTCATGTCCTTTTGCCAGGGGCTCGAGGGAGTAAACTTCGCTGTATCCTTTGCCAGCGACGGCAGCGAGGCTGACTGGGTACGATCGCGGGCACCCAATTGTCGCGTCATCCTCAAAGTCGAGCGCCAGGAAGCCATCGACAACCTCAGCTCCTTGGCGCATTGCGCCGACGAATTGTGGATCTGTCGCGGGGACTTGGGCGTTCAACTCGGGCTCGTCGAGCTGGCCAGGCAAGTAGCCCGCCTCGACCCGCACGCGCTCGAAGTGCCTGTGCTGATGGCCGGGCAAGTCTTGGAGCATTTAACGCAACATGAACAGCCAACTCGATCGGAGATCTGTCACCTCATCGATCTAGTCGCGCGAGGTTACGCCGGAATCGTGCTGTCCGATGAGACGGCAATCGGGGTTGGCCCAGCGAATGCCGTTCGCTGGGCGGCGCGACTCATGCGCGAGCACTGAAAGCGGATCGCCTACGTCACGGGAAGCGTATGTATCGGCGATTCCAGGTGAACCCGGTTTTGGCCCGTGAGCGCTTGTACAGCCGGGCGTTTGCGCAGCATAGGCATTCGTCGCACATCCACGCCCCAATCAGCACCCATGGGAATTCCCGTGACCCCATGACAATCGACCGGAAGTAGGCTTGAATTCTCAGACGACTAGCGGATATCCTGGTCCGGTTGTGAACAGTCTTGGGCTGGGTCCCAACCAGCCTGTAAGCCAGGTCCTGTGTATGCGCTCGGAGTGGTCTTTAGCAAGTCCCCGCTGCGCCGTACAGCAGGGCTGACAGGTTGATTGGGCCCATGAGGTAACCGCGGTGGCCATATTGAACACCGTCGCACAATTCGGTCGGTACATGCTGCGCTCGCGCCTAGCCACAGCGCGAGCCTGTGAGGTATGGCTTGCGGAAGTCGATGGCGCAGACCTTGCGGCTAGACCCATCATCTTCAAGAAGTTGCGCCCGGACCTTACGCAGAACCCCGTCGTTCTCGAAGCATTCGCCCAGCGCGCGCGCTGCGCGATGCAGCTGGGGCATGACTGCATTGCGCGTGTACACGACGTAGTCACCGATCGGAACGATTGCGGCTTTGCCATGGACTTCATCGACGGGATAACGCTGCGACAGCTCATCTCGGCCGTGGGCAACGCCGGCAATGCGCTGCCGGTGTGGTTTGCCATCCACGTGACTCGCCGCATGTGTCAGGCACTCGAACATGCCCACGAAGGCATCGGTGACCACGGGCAACCGCACCGCATCCTGCACGAGAATCTATGTCCAGAGAATGTATTCTTAACGTTCGCTGGACAGGTCAAAGTCACTGACTTTGGCTTGAGCCATTTGGCTCTGCTGCCAGGCAGCGGCTCCAGCGAGAGGGACTCGACGCTACCACCGGTAAGCTCGAATTGGGAAATTGGATCTGCCGAGACTGCTCCAAGTGTACGCCTGGACATTGACAGCGTCGGTTGCGTTTTGTACGAACTACTGACTGGCGCTTGTCCGAAATTATCCTTGTCCAGCAACGCGACTTACCTTCCCCCAAGTCACTACGCGGCGTGGGTCAACGCCGAAGTCGATCAGCTGCTTTCGCACATCCTTTCACCAGCGGATCCGAAGCGGTTCGAAACTGCAAGCGAACTTCGACGGGCACTCGACGATTACCTGTCGTCGCGTCGCCACGACGTTTCTTCCACACATGTGGCAGGGCTATTGTCGGTGTTGTTCTCGCCCGAGTGTCATGACTCTGCGCCCCCAACCATGCGCTTCCAAGGGCCAACAGCTGAAACGGCGTTGCGTCGTTCACGCCGCACCACTCCTCCCAATACCGACTCGTCGGGGTTTTCGTCCGCAGAACTTCCGACATACAATCCCATTGCGCCAACGGCGATTCAGGCGTCAGCTAACAATCAACGCGCGCGGCCGACGATTCCTTCTCCGCTAGCCGAACCGCCGCCGCAAGCGAAGCCCGTGATGGAATCCACCGTCCAGACCAGCGTTCCCCGCCCGAAGGAAATCGGCACTGAGAGAACCTCAGAAAAGTTTCCGACCACTGCGGATGGCTCCACGGGAATCGACAATCGCGGCAGCGGCCCATTCCGCCACGATTGGGATCTCGCCCTTAAGCGCGCACGCGAGGAAGCACAAACCGCTCAACGGGCATCGGGCAACATCCCGCTTGAGCCCGCGGCAGCTCGTCCCGCTCCAGTCTTGGATCCGGTCGAACAGGCGGTGCTCGAGTTCGAACGTGGGCTCGAACACATGCGGCGATGCGAGTTCGAATTGGCCCTCAAGGACTGGGAGCACGCACTCGAACTCGATCCACAACACCGTGTGTGTCGGGCCAATCTCAGTCTGCTGAAGAAGAAACTTGGATCTCAGATCTGAACTTGCCAAGAAGGAACCCGTTCATGACTGCACCTAGCGTCAACAGTGCCGGAGAGCTCCAAGGCTTACTCGTCTTGATTGCCTCATTGTCTCATGGGCTCGAAAGCGTGCTTGGTCGAGGCGCCTCGACCATTACTTTCCGTGCCGGCAGAACCATTGGGCTCAAGACCAAGACGACACGCAAGAGCACCGATCCGATCGAGGCTCTGACACTGGTTCAGGACCAGATGAAAGAATTGGGCATCGAATGGCCATTCGAAATTTGGAAGCCCGAAGGCGGGGCGAGCCCGTACTACGAAAAGGATGGCAAGAAGGCGCTCAAGCTAGTCTTTCGGCATTGCATGGTCCGCTGCTCACTATTTCGTTACAGTCACGAACAAAAGCAATCATTGTGTCTGATGAACCACGGCCTGTTCTGTGGATACCTCCAAAGCATTCTCGGTAAACGCGCCGACTTGGACATCATCCACGCCGGTGAAAGCGCGTGTCTCAAGGAACTCGTCATCCACGAGTGAGGTCACCCCATGGCAAAACTGACGGTATCGTTCGAGTGGCTCTCTAGCTGCTCTGGTTGTGAGGTAAGCGTCGTCGATCTGCATGAGCGTCTCCTTGCCGTGCTCGACGAGATCGAGATTGTTCGTCTCCCGATCCTCATGGATCAGAAGGACTATCCGAAAGCAACTCTGGGCATCATCAGTGGGGCTCTGCGCACCGAGCATGACGTCGAATGCGCTCACCACATGCGAAAGAGCTGCGACAAGATCCTGTCGTTTGGTGTCTGCGCGGTTTACGGTGGGCCCCAGGGCTCCTGCTACGCTCACGAGCACCGCGAAGTCGAAGATACGGTGTTTCGGCAAGGCCCAACGACGCGAACGGATTTCGTACCGGACCAGGGTGTACCGAAGTTGTTGTCCGAGGGTGTCAGGCCTCTCGACAGTGAGATTGAGGTCGACCACTACCTTCCCGGTTGTCCCCCCAGTCCGTACTACATCGCTGCAGCGCTCAAACGTGTGATTGCGGGTGCCGACGATGAGTTTGGGCCAGAGAACGTATGCTACCGCTGCAATCGCCAGATGAAGCACACCGATTGTGCCAAGCTGCACCGTGACCACGAAGTCGACATCGATCCATCGCTCTGTTTCCTATCGCAAGGAATCATTTGCCTCGGCGGCGCGTCGCTCGATCGATGTCTCGCCCCTTGCCCCAAGCGCGGCGTGCCATGCACGGGTTGTGGTGGGCCGTCCGAGTTGGTTGCGCTCGAACCACATCACGACATTCGGACCGAGGTCGCCGACCGGATGAGCCAGATGACCAAGATCCCGAGAGAAGCAATTGTCGCTGAGGTCGAGAGCCAAGCCAAAACCCACTACGCGTACGCGATGGCGTCGCCGGTATTCCGGCAGAAACCCACATTTCTGCTTCGGCGCTGGACTTCAAAGCAGGCGGGATAATCCATGGGAAATATCATAACGATAAATCCGGTGACCCGGATCGAGGGCCACGCCAAGGTTACGGTCGAACTGGGTGACGACGGCCGTGTATCTGCAGCGCTATTACACGTCATGGAGTTCCGCGGTTTTGAACGCTTCGTGCAGGGAATGCACGTCGAGAAAATGCCGACTGTAACCAGTCGCATTTGTGGCACCTGTCCGCACGCCCATCACCTCGTCGCGGCCAAAGCGGTCGATGCTGTTTTTGGCGTCGAGATCCCGCCCGCGGCTCGCCTGCTGCGCGAGTTGCTCAACGCCGGCAGCATCATCCACTCGCACGCGATTCACTTTTTCGCGCTTGCCGGTCCGGATCTTTTCATGGGAATTGATGCCGCGCCCGAGAAACGCAACCTCGTCGCACTTTTGGGCGTCGCTCCCGAGGTCGGCAAAGCCGCGCTCCGACTGCGCTCGATTGGGCAGCGCATAGCCGAAGAGGTTGGTGGCCGCGGAACTCACCCGGTGACCTGTGTGGTTGGCGGCATGGCTAGTGGTATCAGCGCGGACACGCGCGCGTTGCTACTTAAAATGGCTGAGGAGGCGGTCACTATCGCCCAGACAGTCATCGCGGCGGGCCGTGGCGCGCTCACGAACAACGACTCGCTATTGCGCTCATTCACCCAACCGCTGCATGACCTCGCAACGGTGAACAACGGCGCACTCGACTGTTACGATGGCGCTATCCGAATCCGCGACCCCGAAGGCAAGACGCTGCGCGAGTTCAAATCGACCGAGTATCGCGAGGTGATGCTGGAAGAGGCGCTGCCCCATACCTACGCCAAACAGGTATTACTTCGCACCTCGGCGTCCGAAACCAAGCCCTACCGCGTGGGGCCGTTGGCGCGACTCAATAATGTTGACACCATCGACACGCCGCTCGCCGCAGCCGAGTGGAAAGTGTTCCGCGAACTCTGGGGCGCGCCCTGCCACCTAACAGGCGCACAACATCACGCGCGCCTGGTCGAAATGCTCCATCACGCCGAAAAGGCCGTACAGATCTTGAAGAACGAGGAAATCCTGTCGGGAAATATCCGCACTCGCGGTCGAGGCACCCCGCGCCGCGGGATTGCGCACGTTGAGGCGCCGCGCGGGATCCTGATTCACGATTTTGACGTCGACGCGAATGCCAACGTCACGGCCGCCAACCTGCTCGTGGCGACTCAGCACAACATTGCTGCCATCAACGAGTCGGTCAAACTTGCAGCCGACAAATTCCTCTCTGCGAGTGATACAACGCTCACGAATGGAGTCGAATTCGCCATTCGTTGTTGGGATCCGTGTCTGTCTTGCTCGACGCACGCGGTCGGACAGATGCCACTCGAACTTACCATTTCCCATCAAGGCACTACCCTTCGTCGCATCGTACGGTGAACCATGCCGCAAATTAGCATCGATCGTTCAGGATGCCGTTCTTGTTCGCTCTGTCACGACGTGTGTCCAACAGAGGTCTTCGATCTCGATAGCGGCGGGGTTGCCATTGCGGCACGTCCCGCCAATTGCATCGGCTGCACTTCATGCGAGACAGCCTGTCCGTCTCGATGTCTCGAAGTCACCGACGTACAACGGCAACGACCATTTTACCGCATCGAGGAGAACGTCGCGTTCATTGCGAAATTCTTGCGCAGAAAGCCAGTGGGTGTCGAATTGTCGCAGGATGACTGGCATTTGGCGATCCGCGACGTTGCTACGCGCCTAACTGGGTTGAGTGACTCAATCACCGAGACGATGGGGCGCGGACAGAAAGCCGTCGGGCGCAAAGCCGGACGCTTGGCTGCCGAGCACATGCCGGAAATGTACGAAGGCCGTGGAACCAAGCAAGTTCTCGACCGGCTTCAGCTGCGTTTCCGCGGGGCATTCGACTTCAAATACGAGGTCGCTGCCGATGAGAGTTCGGTCCAAATCCACTTCGAACACTGCGCGCTCGTGCATGTGTGCGCGGCAGGTGGGACGACTCCTGGACAAGCTTTGATCTGTTCCCTATTCCACGAGTACTGGGCGGGCCTCGTGGGTGCATTTGCAAACCGGAACTATTCGGTTGGTGAGGCTAGCTCTACCTGCCCGTGTACGCTTACACTGACTGTGCGAGATTAATCGACTGAACTCACGAGGTTATAGATGGCATCGCGAACCGAACGGATTCAAGAGGTACTAAGAGGGCTGCGCTCGGCGTCACCCGACATCATTGGGGCATCCGTCGTCAGCATCGACGGTTTCGTCATTGCATCGGTATTGCCATCCGAGATTGACGAAGAGCTCGTCTCCGGAATGGCAGCGGCCATGTTGGGTGTCGGCGAGCGGATCTCGAGTGAGTTAATGGGCGCCATGATGGAGCAGACGTACGTCCGCAGTGACAAGGGCTACGTCGTGCTAAATGCGGTTGGCCAGGACTCAGTACTCGTCGTACTAACAACCAAGGATGCCAAACTCGGGCTCGTGTTCATCGAACTCAGGCGGGCGTGCGCCGAACTAGCCAAGGCGCTCTAGTTAGAATCGAGAACTTACCCGATCGTTCTCGAGATCCCCTATGGACCGTGATTCGCCCGAGCTCGCAGCGGCAATAGCCGAACTGGAAGGCCTTCAGCAGCAGTTGGTGGCCATTACCGAGCATCGCTCGCGAGTTATGGTCCTTTTGACGGATCGTTCTCGTGAGATTGCGGATCTTACGACCGAGCTCGGGCGTGCCAAGGCGGAGGCACTGCGCCACCTCGAGGATGCGCAAAGTGCGACCCGGCAGTTGCGTCGCACGAATGAAAAACTCGTCGATGTCGCACAATCCAAGCAGCAGCTTGAGGGCGAGGCCCACCGCGCGACCGACGCGCTCGAATCGATGCGGCACGAGCTTTCTGCGACCAAAGTGCGGTCGATTGAGCTCGAACGGGATCTGAAGGCCACGCAGGGCGAGCTGGCGCGAATCCGCCAGGAGGTCGACGCGTCGAAGCGAACACTCGAAGCACGGAGCGGCTCCTGGGACCAGGAGCGTGAACAGTTGGCGATGACACTCGCCGGCTTGACGCTCGAGATTCAGAGCGAGCATCAAGCAGCACGATTGCTCGAGCGCCAGTGGATTCGGACTCCGGCGCGCGGACATACCGAACTCCCAGGCCCGAGCGTTGGGACGAACGTCGATCTGCGATTGGCTCACGTCGAATCCGTGCAACTCGAGCTCACGCAACTGCGGGAAGAGCGCGCGAGCCTAAGCGCCAAGGTTCGGGAACTCGAGCGTGAAGCGGGCGCATCGCGGGAACTTTCGCGCCTACAGCAGGAGTTGCGCAGCGCGCTCGTCGACAAAAGCATGCTTGAGCGCCGGCTGGAGGACGCGGTTCAGCGCGACCGTGAGCGCGAGGAGTTACAGGCAAGAATCGTCGAGCTGCAGCAAAACCGACTCGAGGCCGAAGTTGCTCGCGCCGAGGTCGAACGCCTCCGGCAGCGTCTGTACAAAGCGCCACTGAACTCAGGTACCTACGCGACCAAGCAGGATTCGTACCTCGGTGAGTTGGGGCGCGCCGAAGACGATGTCGAAGCAACGTTGCAGGACTTGGCATTTCAGACTGATGCTCGCGGCGCTGTCGTCGCCGACCACCGAGGCCTTACGGTAGCGTCACTGGGGGACAGTCATGACTCCGAATTGCTGGCAGCGGTCGCCGGAGAGGCCGAGCGGTTTAGCAGGCAGGCACGGCAATTGCTCGAACTCGCTGAGATCACGCAATTCTCATTGCACGATCGCAATGGTAGAGTCGCTCACTATCGATTCTTCGCCATCGACGATGATGTCATGTCCGTCGCGGTTATCGGCTCGGCAGTCCCGGAAGAAACCGCGTTGGATCGCGTTGTAGCGGCCGTGATCCAACGTCTCACCGATCCGCTCGAACGCGCCGAACGTGTTCGGAAAGCAGGGACGCGCTAGTGCCGCAACAGCGTGTGGTATGCGTCGGTAACCCACTTTGCCACGATGATGGCGTGGCCTTTGTCGTCAGAGCCGCTTTGACGCCCTCGCTCTCATCACGCACTGACGTGGAGCTCGTCGACATCGCCGATTTCGGTCTGGCCAGCCTCGATGCGTTCTTGAACGTCGAACATGTAGTTGTGGTTGACGCCGTTACTACGGGGCGGTCGCCAGGAACCTGTCGGGTGTTGGAAACTTTGGAATTCGCGCCGAAGATGACGTGTTCCGTCGGCCATGCAGTCTCGCTCGCGTCTATGCTCGAACTTGTCGCGCTTCTGCAGGGCGTCGAGCGAACCCCAAAGGTCAGCGTCGTCGGGATCGAGGCCGAGAATCTGATGCCCTTTGGCACTGCAATTAGCAGTGCCGTACGTGCTGCCGTTCCCAAGGCCGTCGAACTCGTGCTTGCGGCACTGAGTCAGTAGCCTCTGTCATCCGCCGATTCAGAACGTGATGACGAGCGGACTCGTCGCTGTCGCTGTGTTCGTGCGACGGTGAGGTGGGTCTGCCAAAATGCTGTCGACCGCGTATGCGATCATGACGCCCACCGCTGTTCCCGCGACGTCCCAAGCAAAATCTCTCCACGAGGGATCGCCGTAGCCAAAGGCGTCGTAACCCTCTTTGGCAGCGCCAATGGCCAAAGAAGCGCCTGCCGCAGTGATGACACGGTATTCGCGCCGCTCGGTGAATGGCGCTGAAAGGGCATAGGCACCAGAACTCAACCCAATGCTCAGCGTGAAGTGGAGAGCTTTGTCCCGGCCCCACCATTCGTCTGCCTGGGCGTTGCCTGGCCAGAACAGAAGCAGCGCCGAGGCAAATCCGGCACCCACCGACAAATTGGCCTGCCACGCTCGAACTGCGCCGCAAGCGGAGCGGATGCCAAAACCTTTGAACACAGCCAGCTCTTGGCTCAATTGGGCCGGTACAGCAAGCCCAAATTCCAGTCATCCATGGAATGGCCAGTTGTTGCCCATAACCGTAGGATTTCAGTTGGCGGACGTATTTTTTCGATTTGAGTGACGGATTGTTCACGTTGCGGACATAGATGTGTGAGAACGCGAATCCGAACGTGAACGTCAGATCTCCCCGGAAGCTTAACTTCCTTAATAGCTGCAGCTTGCCGGGCAGAATATTGTGCGATTCAGCCATTTGGCGCAGCTGGGCCAATCCAGATGAGGGTGTCTTACGACAATTTTGCGTCCATCGCGCCAAATTCAAATGAATGCGAAGGGTGGGCGTCCATGAAACTTAGGTAGTGACTGTGAACATACTCTTGGCAATAGCGGGCGGTGCAAGGAAGCCACAGAGTGGTGCGGTTCCTACTGATCGAGCGTGTCAGAGGTTGGTCTATGGGCGGTAGCAGCGGGAACTGATACGGGTCGAGGCAGGGGCACCGGCAGTAGCCGAACGGGTTTCTGTCGGTGCCCCGGTCATTTCTTGTGGAAATTGCGGGTTTGGTGGCGTGTGGTGCTGGCGCGTACGGGGTTCGCGCTAACATCGGGCGATCTTGAACCCCATTTCACTCCTAGCTCCAGATGCGCTGCGCGATCGAGCCGCCAAGGATCTCGATTGGTCAGAACTGCTCGACCGACTCGCGGGCATGACGACAAGTGAACCCGGAGCTCGACGAATGCGAGCCCGCGAGCTCGAACCCAATTGGGCGGCGGCCCGAGCGAGCATGCAGCGCACGGCAGAGTGTCTCTCGCTAAGCGACGAGAGCCTAGCGTTGCCAGTTGGGCCGCTACCTGAGCTCGGGGATCTCGTAGCACGACTCGAACGCGGCCTCATAGCGACCGGCCCCGAACTACGCGACCTTGGACGCCTTTTGCGCTGCGCACAAACGTTGCGCGAATTTTTGGGTCAGCAAGCGCAAGGGCGACCTTTGCTGGTTGCCTGGCTAAGCATTGCGCAAAGTATCGATCGCCTCGGCGAGCGTCTTAGCCGATCACTCGATAGCGACGGCCAATTGCGCGATGAGGCGTCACTGGCGCTCAGCCGTGCACGGGATAAGGTGAAGACTGCCCGCCAGGAGCTGGTCGTTCAACTGAAGCGCCTGATGCAGGCCAACTCCGATCTGCTGCGTGACCAATACTTTTCCGAACGCGATGGTCGGTACGTTATTCCAGTGCGAGCCGATGCGCACCGCGCCATCGAAGGAATCGTGCTCGACACGAGTGCCTCTGGCAACACACTATTTGTTGAGCCGCGCGAGCTGACCCACCACAGCAATCAGCTCCGCGTGGCGCTATCCGAGGTGGCGCACGAAGAACAGCGGATCCTCCGTGACCTCTCGAACATGGCCAAGCAATTGGCCCCAGAATTGGAGCAAGCAGAAAATGCGTGTATCGAAGCGGACGTGCTTGCCGCGCTCGGGCGCTGGGCGATAAAGTTCGACGCCGTCGCGATTGTGCCGACTTCAGAGCCCTTGCTTTCGCTTCTGGGTGTGCGGCATCCGCTGCTGGTAGGGCAGGTCGAAGTCGTCCCAAACGATCTCGAGGTCGCCCGAGGCCGAGCGTTAGTGCTTTCGGGACCCAATGCCGGCGGCAAGACGGTCTCACTGAAGTGTATGGGGCTCATGGCGTGCATGGTACGCGCTGGGATCCCGCTCACGGTCAATGTGCAATCGCAAATCGGGTTCTTTTTGGCCATTTACACTGAGATCGGCGATTCACAGTCCATCGTCAAAAGTCTGTCAACCTTCAGCGCGCACATCCTGATGTTGGCGTCGATTCTGGCGCACTCAAACGATTCGACTTTGGTCTTGCTCGACGAGGTCGCCGGCGGCACTGATCCGGAACAGGGTGCGGCGTTGGCAACGGCGTATCTGGAAGCGTTGGTCGAACGCGGTGTAGCTGTGGCTGCGACGACCCACTACGAAGCCCTCAAGGAACTCGGCAATGTCGATCCGAGATTCGGCAATGCGGCAGTAGGATTCGACGTAACGACGATGCTGCCGACATTTCGCGTTATGATCGGCTTGGCCGGGCCTTCGACGGCATTGGCCGTCGCAACGCGCTTCGGGATCCCGAATCCGATTGTGGCGCGCGCCAATGCCATCATTCCGAAGGCGAGCCGCGATCGCGAACGCCTGCTCGAGGGACTGGCATCCGAGCGGGCAACGGCTGAACGTCTGCGTCGCGAACTCGAACAGGATGCCACCGAGCAGCGCCGACTCCGACTCGAACTCGAGGCGGAGCGCACCGAGGTTCGCTCGAGCTTTCAGCGCCACCTCGAGCAAGAGTACCGCGACCTTTTGGGTCGTATTCGGGTGGCGCGCACCGAACTCGACAACGTAAAGCAGCGACTGCGCGCGCTGCCCACGGACAGGAAAGTGCTGTCGCAGCTCGAACAGGAAATCGACGCCGCCGCTCATACGATTGCGATTGGTAGCCCACTCGCTGAGGCCGTACGCACAAACACCCCTCTGCAGGCCCGGACGGGCGCACCGCTCGAGGCGCTCATACCGGGAATGCGTGTGCACGTGGCGCGCCTCGATATGGACGCAGAAGTTCTTGAGCAACCAAAAAAGGGGGTGGTGAGGGTTCGCGCGGGCAGCGTCACACTGTCGGTAGCACTTTCGGACATTGGCCGCAGCACCAAGGGCCGTGGGTCGATCGCAAGGACCCAAACCAAATCCTCGGATCGCAAACGCGCAGCGACTCAAGATGTCGCGACCACCACGCATCGCAACCCACCGATGCGCATGAGCCAAAATACACTGGATTTACGCGGTGAACGCGTGGACGCCGCCCTCGATCGTGTCGACGCTTTTGTCGACGAACTGCTGCGACATGGACAAGACGCGGGCTTCATCTTACATGGCCATGGGACGGGTGCCCTGAAGCTGGCAGTGCGCGAGCACGTGCGCGGTCTGCGCCAAGTGCTCGAGTGCTCGGCGGCTGCACCCGAAGACGGCGGCGATGCCTTTACTCTGCTGTGGCTGGGTGGTTGAGCGTCGAACTCACTACTTCGGACCAGCGCCATCGGTGCGAAATGGCAGAGCAGGCAGTGACGCCGCGTTGACCAAGTTAAGTTCGAGGTAATCATGCCAGGCGTAGCGAACAGCCACGGGTTGCTCGATGTTGCTCGCCTCGACCAGCATCGTTTCGCCGTCAATGCGAGCTTCCGCCGGAGCGAATTGCCCGCTTCGACCCGCCAACTCGAACCCCTTGACCTCGGTCGACGCATCCGTAGTTCGCAAACCTTGCGCATATCGATAGAACACGCGCACCCGCCTACCGTCGATCGCTATCTGCTCGAATTCAGGACCATGACATGAAACGTCCACTTGCCCGTACACATCGTGCAATGCAATCCGCGCCAGGCGCTCGCCCACGACAGATTTGTTTCGCGGATGGATATCGTCAGCACAACCGACATCGATCGCAGTGGCCATCGCTACCCGTGGCTCGCCGCAAACTTCGGCCTGGGCTTCACGCAGGTGGGGCCACTCGTCGGTGGCGCGAAAACCAGCCAATTGAACCAACAGGAACGGGAGTGTTCCCTGTCCAAATCGCGTCCGCCAATCGCGAATCATGGCCACGAGTCGATTGCGGTAGTGGCGATAGTGCTCGACGTTGTTTTCGCCCTGATACCAAAGGAACCCTCTTAGGCCATACGGTAGAAGCGGCGCGATCATGCCGTGGTAGAGTGCTGCGGGGGCGTGCTGTTCGGCGAGCACGCGCGGTGGCGGCGGATAAGTTCGAAAGACTTGCATCGACACCAAAGGGATTTCAAGTTCGACCGCGTATTTCCAGGTCCCGGCGAGCGGCAAGATCTTGGTTGTACCATCGGCCTTGCTCAACGTCATCGCGGATTTCGGTCCAGCAAATCCGCCGGTGCCACAATGGTCGAACACGCGCACAGCGATAACGTTGCGCCCTGGTCGCGCAAGTGACCGGCTGATCTGATACTCGCGCTTCGTCTTGAACGCGTCGGGCGTACCGTCGGGGTGCTCGCCAACCAATACGCCATTGAAGTAGGTCTGATCGAAATCGTCGATGGCGCCGAGCTTAATCAGCAACTCGCGACCAGCCCAACTCTTCGGTAGCTCGACGACCTTCCTGAACCAAACGACACCGTTGAAATTGAGACCGTCGGTCTGCCAGAACCGCGGCAGCTCCATCTCTTTCCAATCGCTATCGTCGAAGTTGTCCGAGGCCCACCCATCGAGCATCCCAAGGTTGCCGGGATCGGCCGGCAACGAATTGCGTTCCCAGGCCTGGATGCGCTGCAAATAGTCCTCACGAATTCGCTCAATCTGAATCGAATCGCGTGCACTTTCCGCCAACTCGTCCGGCAGTTCGGGCACAACTGGCCGCAACGCCTCGAGACTGGTCCATGCCTCGACACAAGTCCCACCCCAGCTGGCATCAATGATCCCGACCGGCACACCGAGACGCTGGTGGAGCTCGCGCGCGAAGAAATAGCCCACAGCGGTGAAGTCAGCGGCCGTGTCCGGACCACACACGCACCAAGGTGCTTCAAAGGTATCTTCGGCAGCCGAGGCAGCTAGGTCAGGCACCGTCAGCACACGGATCCCGTTGAAGCGAGCAGAAGCAATCTCGTCATCGGCGTTATCTGTTTGCCCGAGCTTCCATTCCATGTTGGACTGGCCTGAGACCAACCACACTTCGCCCGCCATGACGTCGGTCAAAGTGACTTCGCTGCTACCCGCGATCCGCATGCGATAGGGGCCGCCAGCCGCAAGCTTTGGCAAGCGAACTGACCAACGTCCGTCACTTGTCGCGATGACCGCCACCTCGTCGTAGCGACGTTTGTTTGCCTCGATGGTAATCGCCACGCGCTGCCCAGGCAAATCCCAACCCCAGATCAGGTTCTCGCTCTCGCGCTCTAGGACCAAGTGGTTGGTGAATGGGCCGCCAAGCTTCAAATCGGACATGGATCACCGAAGAGACAACTAGTCAATCTGGGAAAGTCCGATGATTAGCCGATTTTGCTAAATTCGGCAGGTTTTCGACAACGTTCGAACGCGAACAACTGCAATTTCAGCAATTTCCAGATGTTTCCGTGTGAGCTCGACAGTGACTCCTGGCGCATCAATGATTACCCCATGTCCGAGCCCCACCGCATCAGACCCCTGTTTGAGGGTCCGCCAGCCACCCCTGGTACCGAGCGCTTCGATGTGTTGTTCGAGCGCCACGGCGTCGTCATCGAACGCATTACGAGTTCGGGCTCACAACCTCCGCAGACCTTCTGTCAGTCTCAGGATGAATGGATTCTGTTGCTGCGTGGCCACGCCGAGATGCGTATCGACGGCGAGCTCATCACGCTCCACGAAGGCGAATCGCTTCGACTCTTCGCGAATACGCCCCACGAGGTGATTACCACCTCCGAGCAGGCGCTCTGGTTGGCGGTGCATGTACTGTAGTCGTCCCTGCTAGCGATACTATCCGCAAACCCCTTGGCCCAGTAGTAGAGGAACCGCGTGCGCGAGCGCGTCCCCGGCGGAAACGTCGACTGCATCTCTAGGTCGATTTGGCAGCCATCGTACGGACACGCCTGAATATCGAGAACGATGGTCTTGTCCGCCGGAAATAGTCTCTTGGGATCTCGGGATTCTGAATCGTAGGTTCCTGAATCGTGCTTGGCAGATCAAGTGCCGATTCGATCATGTAGCGCAACAGCGGCGGGTTGCGGATCAAAACCAATTTGAACGTGCTATCGAGGGCTGGGTAGAGCAAATTCGATGGCATGGGCGCCCTTTCGTTGGATTGAACGAAAGGGCTTCGATCGCTCGGAGCGCTAGTTGTCTGAAAAGCGACCGAGTCGAATTGGTTCGACCGGTACCAACAGTCGCGATGCACAAACATTGGGCCAGCTCGGAATGGGGACGAGCCGGGCATGATCGGAAACACGCACTTCTGCCCGATGGCATCGCAGCACCGTGAAGGATCCGCTCCACTGAGACTCAAATGCTGGGACCGGCCATTGGGAGTTGAATTTGCTATTTCGGCGCGTCGACAAATTGCGGCATCGCTTGTCACTTCCTAGTTGGCACCTGGCGTTCTGCGGGTGCGGCTGGATCGAAAACCTGAGGGTAGCGCGTCGCGTTGCCGCACTTACGGTAAGGCCATTGGGAACAAGAATATTGAAATCATAAGCTACTCGAGGGCAGGTCTCTTAGCCATTTCAACGTTTGTCGCGTCCTGGGCCGCAGGTTGCCGCGACGATGTCCCTGTAAGCAACGCAGGCACAGGCGGTAGTGACGTCGGCACCGGGGGCAAGACAACCACTGGTACTGGTGGCGGCACGACTGCGGCTGCAGGCGGCACCACTGCCAACGGTGGTGAGGTGACAGCAGGCAGTGCTGGCGTAGCAGGAGGAGGTTGCGGAACAACTCCATCGTCGATCACAACAACAACTACCACATTCGCAGCCGACGTTGGAGGCTTCACGATTAACACTGCTAACTCACCAAATCCAGGCAAGGCTCTGACTCAGTTGACCGACGCCACTATTGGCGGCGGCATGTGCTCAAGCGGCTGCGCAGTGCTCACTGGCACGTTTGCCGCAGGCGATGCCACGTGGGGCAATGGCGTCATCGCGCAGAAGGCGTTCGCTTCTGCCACGAATTTGGTTGGTGCGAAGGTCGTTGTCCAAGTTGCCATCGACAACCCGGGCAATACGCCGATTCAATTCAAGATATTCGCACAGACCGGCACACCTGACTGGGTTTGGGTCGAAAGGGCCACAACCGATGTGGCCAGCCTTTCGCTAGCATCCGGTGTGCATACGTTCGAGTACCCAATCGTCGACGTCCCTGGAACTGGCACGACCAAGACATTCTGCGCCGCGTCGGTATACCAGTATGGAATCCAGATTCAAACCTCGGATACGGCCGTCGCCGCTGCCACTGCCGGTACCGTCAAGGTTTATCTGAAGTCAGTATCGCTTGTTGCTCCCGGCGGGACCATTGCAGGAACGGGAGGCGCTGCTGGAGCACCAAGCAGCGGGACGGCTGGCTCCACCAACATTGGTACTGCGGGTGGCGGTGGCACCGCGGGTACGCCCGCCTCCGCGGGTTCGAACTAGATTACAACGACGACAACTGCCGCAAACCATAGCGACAGCTCAATCATTGCCCTCGCAGCGTAACGTTGCGGGGGCGATGATGATTTGCGACGGTAACATCATCGCCCCTCGAAGGTTCACGACCTGTGGATCCCCATTTCATCCAGCTGAAACAAGGCAATGTCGGCCCTGTTGAAGCGACCAGAAACCGTCGCGGCCGGCAGAACGGTCGCGAACTCAAGGACTCCCGCGTAGCCTTTCACTCAGTTTGAGACCGTCGCCGCTCGGCGAGACTTGTACCGGCAAGACCGCGCACATGGTGGGCGCACAGCAAAACGGCACCCCTGGGGGATGCCGTTTTGCTCTCACGCGATAAACTACTCATCGCGTCAGCACGCAACTTCACTTGGTGATCACAACAGAGTCGACATTGATGGTGTCGGCAGTACCGGCACTGGTAGCACCGTCGCAGATCTGCAAACCAATCTGCTTGACCAATGTAGCGTCAAAAGAACTACTTGAAACTGGGGCGAAAGTCAGACTTGTGGCGTGGTCGGTCCCCGTACTGGCGGAACTGAGCTGCCACGGCCCGTTCGATGCTCCACTTGACCAGCTCCAGCTCGATCCTGCCTTGGCGTACACCGAACCCCAACCCCATCCCCATCCTGAAGTCGAAGGGGACTGCAAATTGACCGTGATTGTCGTGCCAGTAAGATCAGTGTCCGAAGCAAAGTTGTAGCCCAACGAAAAGCAATTGGCGGTTGTTGCGGCGAAGGTGAATGAGAGCTGCGCGCAACCTGTCGCCGCACAATAGGCATCGGTCGATGTTTGGCTTACAGTTGGCGTCACCGTCATAACCGGAGTGGCGGAAAACTCGATTCCCCACCCGGTTGTATTTGCGCTGAAGTCCCACGAGTACAAAGTGACCGGACCAGAACTGCCTCCCGCCGCCCCAGCAACGCCCGAGTCGCCAGCAACGCTCGAGTCGCCAGCAACACCGGTCGAGCCCGCCTCGCCAGTCGTTCCACCCGTGCCCGGTGCGCCGGCTGCGGGTCCACCCGCCTCGCCAGTCGTTCCACCCGTGCCCGGTGCGCCGGCTGCGGGTCCACCCGCAACGCCGCCCCCCTGACCCGCAGTGCTTGTAACTCCACCCGTGGCTGCGCCACCCGCACCTGCCGTCGGTGCCTTGCCACCAGTTGCTGCGGGGCCACCCGCTGCCGCGCCGCCAGTTGCTGCGGGGCCACCCGCTGCCGCGCCGCCAGTTGCTGCGGGGCCACCCGCTGCTGCGCCACCCGCTGCTGCGCCACCCGCTGCTGCGCCGCCCGCTGCTGCGCCGCCCGCTGCTGCGCCGCCCGCTGCTGCGCCGCCCGTTGCTGCGCCTCCAACGGCTGTGCCGCCGCCGGTCGCTGCCTTGCCGCCGGTCGCCGCCTTGCCGCCGGTACCAGTGGTACCGCCAGCGTCAGTGCCACCCGCTCCAGGGTTCACATCGGTTGTGTCATCGGAACACGCCGAGAACCCAATGGCGCTAACTAGGATGATACCGAGCAAAAGACTACGTGCTGTCCCCTTCATGATGAGGCTCCTCCATCTGATTGTTGCTAAAGCGTTCGCACTCCGGCGAAGATGAAATGGCAGCGTATCCTCAACCACCGGTGGTTGGCGAGCGGTAGACGCGTTTTGTTCGAGCGTACCCCAACGTGCAACGTCGCTGAAATTCCTGGCAGGTGAAGTCTAGGGGCCTGGCTGCTCCGTTTGCTTCGGTGGCTCGTCTGTGCTCGGCGTGAGATGGCGGTTTTCTTTGCGTTTCTGCGAAAATGCACGAACAAAACCTGGCGACAGGTCGCCCTACATTATTACACAACAGCGCTGAATTGCCGACAATGGATCAGAGCGCGCTGTCACCAACGAAGTCTTCAGTGACGTACAGAATCTCTGCGACCAATCGACACGCGGGCATTATTTGTGGTCGCGACGTACCATAAACAGAAGCCTTCATCATGCGCGCTGCGTAGTGATGCGTCGATACGTTCACCTACTAACGCGCCTGTTCACCCGCACAGCGGATCTGCCTAATCGATCGACAGCATCGTGCCGTTCTGTAGATTATGCGCTGCGACCAATTTCGTGTGTGGGTGGCTGTTCTACTCGCGGCTTCAGTCGTGCTCGCCAGTGGCATGGCCATGGGCGATGACACCAAAGCGCCGACCAAGGCCACGGCGAAAGCAGACGACTGGCATAAGGGTCTGAAGCTCGCGCCAACCGAGCGGGAGACCTATCGGCTTTGCGCCGGCACGAGCGTCACGTTAGACGCAGCTGCCGTGGCCGAAGTGCAATCGCGGATCTTGATGCCCACGGCAATCGACGGTCTAGATTCTTTCGCCTATGCGGCGCAGCTCACAAGTGGGCGTGTGGATATCAACGTCAATGCTAGGCAGAAACCAGCTGCAGGTGTGCTCATATATGGGCCCAAACGCACAACCGTATTGGCACGCGGCGGACACGTGGCAATTGTCGTTACGCCGACGGGAATGGCGGTGGGGCTTTACGACGGAAAGGAAGCGAGCGTCGGGATCGGTGCCACTTGGAAGCACATTACGGCGGGACACATGATGACAATCTCGACGGCCGCGCCCCAGGGCGTCGAGTCAAAATTGCCCGTTGCACCGACTCATGTTGTGGTAGATAGGCCTGCACTTGCGCTGGAAGGCGCGGGTACAGCGTCGCGCGCCACCTGGGATCCGGTGCCGGGCGCCACGCGGTATTCGTTGACGTTGCTCAACACTGAGACCAAAGTCCAGCGCAAGCTAGAGGCGACAGAGCCCAGCATCGCGTTTCGAAACTTGGAACCCGGGCGCTACGAAGTGCGTGTTGCCGCGCTCGAAGGTATGGGCCTCGACGGGCCAGTTTCTGAACCAGCCTACGTCAACGTCGTCGGCATCGAGTTGCCACCGGGGGCATTCGCATCGCAGGGCAAAGTCTATCTCGAGTCGTTGCAGCAAGTCACGCTGACACATGTGGATGGCCTCGAATCGACCTACGACAATGCCCCGGTTTATTTCCAAGCCGCCAGGCATGCCGGCTTACGTGGCAAGCAATCCACAACGCTATACTTGCGACTGCCCGGTGCCAATGAGCGGACGCCGGTTGAGCTCTTGCCTCGCGCTTTGCACACCGAGGTCGCCATCTCGCCGGCGCTTGCGCGCTGGCCGCGCGACAAAGTAGTGATTCGCATGCAGCTCCCAAAGATGTTGTCAGAAGCGCACGCGGTTGAGCTAGTTCCGTCGGTTACGGTCAATAATCAGGCGGTCGTGCTGGCATGGACACGCACGGGCGAAAGCCTCGAGTCCGTCATTCCAACACCACCGAACTACCCCGGGCCTTGGGTGCTGCGAGCCGAAGTTAGAGACCAACACGGAACCGTGCTCGGACGCAATTTTCTCGAAATTGCGTCAACGGTGGGCCTCGACGAAGACGACATTCCGCGCGAGATCCATCGCGGCCCCGCGCACTCCCAGGCGAAACGCTAGCTGCGCTTGTCGCCGTCGAGTTTCTTCGGTTCCTCGTCCTCGCCGGAAAGCCCTTTGCGCAAGTTGCGGATCCCCTCGCCTAGCCCCTTGCCCATTTGGCCGAGCCGACTCGGACCAAACACCAATGAAACGATGGCCAGCACGATAACCCAGTGCCAAATGCTCATGGTTCCCATCGATGCACGATTCCTTCCGTCTGGATGCTTTGCGCCGCCACCTACGGGCCGGCTTTGTGACAAGTTGCGATCGCCTCACCTTAGCCCCACTGCATCACACTGCCAACCGAGTGTGAAATTGCAGTCTGTCGGATGCGGCCCAGACCGCACAGGCCTTGGCCTGCCGGTGACTTGCGCTCCGGTTCCGTCGCCCGAAGAAGAGCAGGCCACACGGCCGCCCGTCCGCGCGAACGGAAATTGGCGGAACGCCTCGCCCCGACACTGAAACGAAGTCAAGCGCTCTCGCCCTTCATGTTTCGATGCACCAAGAAGTAGTAGAGCGAGCCCAGAACCAACATCGCTCCACCCAACCAAATCGTGACGCGATGCATTTCGCCTCGCATCAGTTGCTCATCCTGACCAATTTTGACACCCAGGTAGCAAAGTACGGCGCTCCAGATGGCCGAACCTACGAGCGTGTAGATCGAGAACTTACGATAGTCCATCTGGACGATCCCGGCAGGGATCCCAATCAGATGCCGCACTACCGGGAGAAGCCGCGAAATGAAGACACCCATGGGGCCAAATTTCTTCGTCCATCGCTCGGCTCCCTCTACTTTGTCGCGCGAGATCATCACGTAGGGACCAAACCGCTATACCAACGGGCGCCCACCGAGCCGCGCTGCCCAATACATCGCCGTCGCGCCCACCCAGGAACCAATGGCTCCTGCTCCCACGATCCCAACCATGCTGAAACGCCCAGTCGTAAACGCTAGGTGTGCAGCCGGCGGAATGACTAGCTCGCTCGGCAGCGGCACAATTGAGCTCTCGATTGCCATCAACAATGCAATGAGTGGATAGCTGCCGGTTTCGAGCGCGCTCAGATACCAATCGATCAGCGATTTGAACATGGGTGCCGGTTATACCGGAAACCCTGGGAGCGGCAAGACCGGAACCCTGCGCGTGGACGGGTCAAGTGACCGAAAGCTCTCGAGTTTCTTTTGATTTTTGCGCGTCCTAGTCACCGCCGCAGCAGTAACACCACACCGACGAGCACGCCGGCCAACGCCAGCGCTTTGCGCAGTCGTTGCTGCTCGCGAAACACCATGCTGCCGAGGGCAAAACTGATGACGACATTCGAGCGCCGAATCGTCGAGACCACCGAGACGAGCGCGCCATCGACGGCTAAAGCTCGAAAGTAGACGTTGTCGGCCAGGAGCAAGAGCAGCCCCACCGCCACAATTGACGCGCGGAACCGAAATGGCATGATACGCCGTCGCTGCGGGACCCAAACCCAAAGCACAATCACCCCTTGTATCACGGCGTTGTACAGGGTGAAAAAGAACTGCACGCTCATCGGAGCCAACGCAACCGATTGCATCAGGTGCTTGTCGTAAAGGCCGCTGATTGCGCCAACGAGCGTGCCGGCAAACAGCAACCAAACCCAGCGGTTTTTCTCGAAGCGGATCCCCTCGTTGCGCCCAATGATCGAGAATGCAAAGTACGACAGGAGAATGAGTACGATTCCGCCCACCTGAAAGCGGCTAGGGGCCTCGGCGAATAACACAATCGCGCCTAGCACGGTGAACAGCGGCGCACTCGCGCGAATGGGCGAAGCCATCGAGATCGGTAGGTGCTTGATGGCAAAGAACGTGAGCACCCACGACAACGTGACGATCCCTGCCTTCAAGAGCACGAGTAGGTGCCCAACCGTACTCATCGGGGCCACATACACATCATGCGCTTGAGCCATCGACGGATACGCGTGACTCAGCCAAGCCAAAGGCAAAAAGAGAACCAAACCCGAGAGGCTGCAGAAAAACAGTACGGGCAAGACGGCGTTGTCATCGAGTGACGCCTTCTTCGCCACGTCGTAAAAACCCAAGAAGACGGCAGACAGCAGTGCGAGGACTAGCCAGGACATTGAAGGCGTCAGCGGGAAGTGGCATGCCCCTGCTCGTGCGGCAATGGCGGGACGTGTTTCTTGCCCCCACCGCGCCGCGTTGGCGCCGGTTTGGGCCAAAATCTGCCAAACACATCGACCTCATTCTATTGTTACCAGCAAGTTCCAGTGGTATTGCAAGCGAGAATTGGGAATTGTTCGCGATTTCGGACCAAGGAGGCCTCGAGTTGACACGAGCTGGCTTGTCAGCGCGAAAGGTTCGGAGCGGCGGTCCGTCAGCTATTCGTTCGAGGTCCGACTAGATTGCATCGCATTGTTGGGGTCCATTCAACGTCGATCACAGCAACAACGCCTCACTGACTTGGTACCAGCTAAAACAGGGAACCTCACTAATGGCGCGGTCGTCACCGGAACCGCGCCGTCCGGTGCGGGTGATCAGAACATCGGTGCTCAGTTCCCAAACTGTACGCCCTAGTGCATCCGTGAACCCTGCTGTGAGTGCCACCTGCTTGACGACACTCGCTGTCGCAATCGATGGCGTTCGCCGCCGGGGTGCCCCGTCGTCGGTCGCGGCGCCAACGAGGCCGAAGCGTGGACACCGAGGGGCTGCGTGCCTCGGGGCCCCACTGGTCGCCACCAATTTGTTCTATTGTATTTCCAGTAAGTTAGGGCCGGCCTCGTGACTTTTGTGCGACCCTGCTCAATTTAGGGCGATTGGCTGCGCTAGCCTTGTCACGCGATGAGCAACCAGGACTCATCCTCAGCTACATTGGGGAATACCCCACTCCTTCATCTGATGGTCTCAATGGTAGACCGCACGGTGACCGGATCGCTTTTGTTCGCCCCCCCCGGTGGTTCGACTGGCGCCATTGTGTTTGACCTCGGCAGCCCACGCAAGATCTCGGCAGACGCTCCGCGGTGTCGATTAGGTGACCTGTTGGTAGAATTCGGTTGGCTCGACGCGTACGCAGCGGAGTCGACCTATGCCACCGCGTTGGAACAGCGCGAGTTGCACGGCAAAGTACTCGTGGACCACCGGCTCGTCGACGATGCTGGGCTCGCTCACGTGCTTGAGCACCAATTGATTCGAAAGTTGAATTGGGTGGCGACGCTTCCACCCGAAACGGCGCTGGGCCTGCGCGAGGGGGTGGATTTGCTCGCCACGACGCCGCGCAATCCGCGCCGCGCATCGCCGCTTGCACTACTTTGGACGATTGCCAAATGCCACGTTGACGAGCGAAACAGGCGTGCTGTCCTGCTGCGTGCCCAAAATCGACAGTTGTGGCTTCACTCGCGTAGCGAACCAGAGCTATTTGGCTTCAATTCTGCGGAGATGGCGCTTGTGGACCGGCTGCGCCACGTGCGCCTCGACCTAGTTTCGCTCTTCTCCGGACTGGACCTTCCGCGTGATGTCGCCGAGACGCTCGTCTACTTGTTGCTCTTGACGCGCAATATCGATAGCTGCGACGGTCATTTGCCCGTTGGGGTGAGTGACACGCCGAAAGTCGCTGTGGGAATTTCTGGTGAGTACTCGACCGGTAGCGCTCGCGGGGTAAAGAGTGAACCGGTGCCTGCGGATCCCGATGCCCCAGACGCGCCGTTGCGCCTCCGCCGCGAATTGCGCCAGCATGCCGCGCTCGCTAACTCAGCAGACTACTACGAGTTGCTTGGGGTGCCAGCGGACGCTTCAGTGACCGCGATTCGCACTGCGTTCACCCAACTGGCTCGGCGCTTCCACCCGGATCGGCTTCCCGGGGATTTGGCCGATCTGCGCCCGATTGCCGCCCAATTGATATCAAGATGGACAACCGCCTACCGAACACTGACTGACCAGGAACAACGGGCACAATACAATCGCCGCCGCGAAGTTAACATGAATGCCGTACGTGAGGGCGAGAGCCGAGAACGCCAAACGAGTCGAGCGCTTTGCAGCGATGCTTTACGCAAAGCCGAACAGCTCTTGCTGCGCGACCGTGTGCTCTTGGCAGAGGCCGAAGCCAAGCGCGCTTTGGAACTCGAACCCGACAATCCTCGGTGCATCGCTATGCACGCTTGGATCCTATCGCTCTTGCCCAACAGTGCCGGCGCGCTCGATGTCGTTCTCGAATCGTTGACGCGTGCACTCGATTTTGACCCAATGAATATTCAAGCGCGATTTTATCGCTCTAAAATCCTGGAGCGAATGGATCGGCTCGAAGAAGCCGTCGGCGAGTGGCGACTGATCATCGAACTCGATCCGCACCACATAGACGCGGAACGCGAGCTGAGGCTTTGGCAGATGCGACGCGCCAGCAGCCGGCCGCCGCGTCGCAACGCTTCCGGAACCCAACGCCAGGTGAGTTTGAATCCACCTGAGCCGGGCCTGTTCGGCAGATGGTTCAGAAACTCTCGCTAGGAACTCGGGTTAAGGGTGCTTCGCTTTGTGCGCGCGTCGGAACACTTGGCAAGAGCAGATCTTCGAGAAAGAAGGCGGCCAGGTCGTTGCGACTGCCAATATTGGCTTTGCGGTAGAGTCGCTGCGCCTGCTGCCGCACGGTGGCCTCACTCACCTTGCGGATTTGGGCAATTTCCTTGTGGCTCAGAGCCTTCAAGAGCAGAAGACCAATGTCGCGCTCGGCAGGCGAGAACTCCCAACGCTCGAATTGCGCGTCAATTGCGACGCCCAAACCAGCCAAAAGGCCGCCTGCTTCCTGTTTCCAGCGGTGAGCCTCGGCTTCCGTCGCGGCAAGGCGCTCGGCCAGATCGTCAGCCTCTGCGCGTAACACGAGCTCAGTCTCCACAAGCTGCTCAGTCAATCTTGCCGCTTGACCACGAAGCAGCCGTTCCCGACGCATGGACCGGAGCAACCGCCATCCCATGACCAGGACCCCAACCACCCCTAGCGCCAGTATCGTCTCTTCGACCAAAACGTGATGTAGGCCGATTCTGTCTCGCACGTCGAGCTTCGCGTCGACCGCGGCCAGGACACTCATCAGCGCGAACATCAGCCCCAGCGCAATTTGTATCCTGCGCTCGGCTCGATCATCCGTTGGATGAGCAGCTGAATTTACTGGGTTTGTTGGTGGATCCGACATCTGCAGGATGTTCGACGCGGCACCGGCGTGCGAAGCGTCTTCCGTACCGGTTCTACCATGCGTTTGCGTCGTCAGCCGAAGGTGGGTCTTCGGATCGCTAGTCGTGTCGCCAGATCACTGACGGCGGCCAGTATTGTACGCGCAGGAGCGGCGCGCTCGCTGCTGTTCGTTTTGGTCTTTTGCGGCGTGGCGACGCCCGCACCAAACGCACCGAACACGCAATCGGCTCCAATCGCCGGCCCAAACGAGTCTCTCGCTCGGAACCCAACACCCCAAACCAACCCCGCAACAACCACCGGGCCATTGGACGACGGTGGCATGCCGCTCGATTTCATCGCAGCAGTCCGCCTCGCCGAGCTTCACGCGCCTGAGCTCCTGGGTCCACAGGCCGAGCGCCAAGGGGTCTTAGGCCTGCGGGAGGCGGCAGCTCGAAGCTTCCACCGGCCCCCGCGACTGGAAGTTTCGGTTGGTCCACGCCGAGTTCCTGGCGGCGGGCGTCTCGGCATCGACGCTACGGTCGGCATATTTCAAGAGTTCTCCACGGGGCGCTACGGCGCCGAGCTGGATCGTTACGCAACCGCCGCGAAGCTCCGCGCCGAAGCCAATCTCGACGCAGTGCGCCGTGATGCGCGAATTCGCGCCGCTCACGCTTGGCTCGACGCGCTCGAAGCCCGGGCCATGCTCAACATTCGCAAGCGCTCACTCGACGGCGCGAAAGAGATCCTGCGCATTGCCCAAGCCCGACTGAGTGCCGGTCGCTCGTCACCAGGTGAAGCCGCGTTGGCACAATCGCTCGTGGGAACTGCGCAAGCGTCCGTGCTCGGAGCCGAAGGCTTCATCACGACTGCTGACGCAACCCTTCGCCACGTCTGCGGCATAGAACTGCATCGTCGCTTGGACATCCAAGGCGCCCTCGAATTGCCGCCGGAAGTCATCCACGAAGATGCCTTGCGCAATCATGTCCGCGAGGTCGCACCGGATCTACTTGCCGCGCGCGCGCATGCCAATTCCGCGGAGCAGGCAGCGAAACTCGGGCGTGCCCACAGCAAGCCGCATCTCGAGCTTGGCCCTACCGTCAGTCGTGAAGGCACCGGCGAGTGGGTCATCCTCGGCCACCTCCGGCTACCGCTCCCTGGCGTCGATCCCGCCGCCGCAGACAACGCAGAACGGCAGCTTTCGGCTAATATTGCCCGCTCAGCTGTGGGAATCACCGAGCAGGCGATCTTGCGTGATGTTGAAATTGCGCTGCACGAGCGCGAGCACGCCATGCGGATCCGCGATCTGCTGCGAACTGGAAGCATCGAACCAGCAGAACGCGCTGTTCACGAAGCCGAACTTCAATACGAAGTTGGCCGCGCGGATCTGATAAGTGTCATCACATCGCGCCGTGAACTGTTCGATGCCCTTGAGCGGTGGACCCGCGCGGCCGTCGATGTGCGCAGAGCCGAGGCAACTCTGCAGCGTTACGTCGCCCTCGAACCTCAGCAGAAAGGTCGCCCAACTGCGGGCGCTCGATGATTCACCGGCTTGAGTTCCGCCATATTTACATCGGCACGATTCTCGGTTGTGCCGTGTCGATGTTCGGGTGTCAGAGGGAGTCGTCGGCCATTTCGACGGCGTCGGCTGCACCTTCCACCGCCGCAGCCCCCAAACTGGCCGAACGACTAGTGTCGGTCGACCGCAGTATGCTTGAGCAAGGTCGCGTCGTGCTGACCGTGGCGCAACGTCGCCCGCTCACGGACGACCTCTTGGTCACCGGCCAGGTCATCGCTCCGCCCCACGGCAAGGCCGAAATAGGCGCGCTCTTGACTTCACGCATCTCGCGGATCTCCGTCGAGGAGGGCCAGCTCGTCAAAAAGGGCCAGGTGTTGGCAACCCTGGTTGCCCCCGACGCAGCGCGCATTTCTGGCGAATTAGCCTCGGCCCGCGCGCGTCGCGCCCGCGCCGACATCGTGCTGGCTCAGGAAAAGCGACTCGCGGAACAGAGCGCCACGAGCGAGCGCGCAGTCACCGAGGCAACCAGCGAAGCGGCAACCGCCCGCGCCGACGAGCAAGCAGCCAGCGCAATGCTTGGCACCTACGACGTGAGTGGCGCTCAGCTCACACTGCGATCTCCGCTATCCGGTGTTGTTGCTGCAAGTAACGCGCTCTTGGGCGCCCAGGTCGATCCGGACACGATTCTCTTTCGCGTGATCGACCCGGCTCAGCTCGTGGTGCGCGCCGATGTGCCCGAGAGCATGGCCAATCGCATTCGCTTAGGCTCTCTCGTCGAAGTACGGCTACCCACACACGGGACGGCCTGCGCCGCCAACATCGTGTCAAGCACGCGCAGCGTGGATCCGATCAAACGCACTGTCAGCTTTCGTATCAAGCCGCACGACGGCTGTCCCGGCATGCTCGAAGGCGGTTTTGCCGATGTGCAGATCCCACTCGACGTCGGCGTGCCTCAACCAGTTGCCGCTGCATCGGCCAAGCCTAGCGGCAGCCCCAGTTCGACTCCACGCGCTACGGCCCCAGGTGTTGTGCCCCAAGCACTCGAGGGTCCACAACTGGTGGCACTGCCGCGCTCCGCCGTCGTCGAACTCGATTCGGTGCCGATTGTGTTCGTGGCCACCGAGCTTCAGGGTCAATTCCGCGTCGTCGCGCTCACTGTCGCCCGACACACTGAAACCACTACCTGGGTCGAACAGGGCCTAGTCGGGGGCGAACGCGTTGCCAGCCGCGGTGCGCTTTTGCTCAAGGGCGAACTAATGAAAAGCCGTCTCGAGTAGCCCATGATATCCCGCATCGTTCGGCTCAATGTCGACTACCCGTTCTTGACGCTGCTCGCCGTCATCGTCCTTTTTCTTGGCGGAGTCTATGGCTACGCGAAGCTCCCTGTCGATGCCACACCAGACGTTACCAATGTCCAGGTGCAGGTGCTCACAAGCGCGCCTGGCTTATCCCCGATGGAGGTCGAACGCTTGGTGTCGCGCCCGGTCGAGATCGCGATGACTGGGATCCCGCACGTCACGCGCATTCGGAGCGTGTCGCGTAGCGCAGTCAGTGCCGTTTCCATCATCTTCGAGGAAGATGTCGATCTTAATCTGGCACGCCAGCTCGTCTCGCAACGGCTTGCCGATGCTCGCTCCGCCATCCCGCCATCGGCGGGGCGCCCGTCGCTCGGCCCAATGACGACAGGCCTCGGTGAGGTGTACCACTTCACCATCCGCTGGCCCGGTCACAGCTTGACCGAGGTGCGCACCTTGTTCGAGTGGGAAATCGCACGACGGCTTCGCACTGTTCCTGGCGTGGTCGAAGCAAACGCCTGGGGCGGCGAAACGCGACAGATCCAAGTTCGCCTGCGCGAAGCGTCATTGCTGGCAACGCGTGTCACGCCCGAGATGGTGGAAAAGGCCGTGCAGAGTTCGGGAGTCACCGTCAGCGCGGGCTTCGTCGAACGTGACGAAGAGGGCACGTTTTTGCGTGCTGAAGCCACCTACAAGACCTTGGACGACATTGCAAAGCAGGTCGTCGCCACCCGCGAAGGTCGCCCGGTACTCGTCGGCGACGTCGCCGATGTTGCCGACGGCAAGGCCCCCAGATTTGCTGTGGCCACTGCGGACGGGCAGGGTGAAACAGTCTACGCGATGGCTCAAATGCTCGTGCGCGGCAACGCCTACGAAGTCGTACGCGACGTCAAGGCCCGACTGAACGAGATCCGTACGGCACTGCCCCCCGACGTGAAGCTCGAGCCCTTCTACGATCGCGCGGACTTCGTGCGCCAAGTGCTGTCAACGGTACAGAAGAACTTGCTCGAAGGCGGAGTGGTCGTAGGCGTCGTGCTGTTGTGGGTACTAGGCAGTTGGCGCGCGGGGCTACTGGTGGCGACCCTCATCCCGCTGTCGATGTTGGGCGCCTTCGCCATGATGTTCTATGCGGGAATCAACGGCGATCTGTTGAGTCTCGGTGCCATCGATTTCGGACTCGTCGTCGACGGAGCGGTGTTCCTGGTCGAAGGTGTCATGGCATCCATGGCAGCGCATCAATTGTCCGCCAAACAGGCGATGGGTCGCACTGCCAAAGAAGTCGGCACCCCGGTTACGATGGCCATCATGATCATCGCGATCGTCTACCTTCCGGTGCTTCTGCTCGTTGGCGTCGAAGGCAAGATGTTTCGCCCGATGGCGCTCACAGTGCTGTTCGCCATGGTAACAGCGCTCGTACTGACCTTCACTTGGATCCCGGCTGCAGCCACAATCCTCTTGAAGAAAGCCCCCCACAGCGAGCCCAAGGTCATCAGTTGGTTGCGCGAACGCTATCGCCGCGCTGTCACCTGGCTCGCTCCGCGGTCGGGCATGGTCATAGTTGCGGTCGTGGGTACAGTCGCTGTTGGAGTTGGCATTGCCGCAACCCTGGGCGCCGAATTCACACCTCGACTCGAGGAAGGTTCGCTGGCAATTCAAGTCACCCGCCCACCGAGCGTGTCCATTGATGAAGCCGCTCGCGGAACGACTGCGCTTGAGAACGCACTGAAGCAGTTCCCTGACGTCGAGCGAGTGGTGTCGCGCACGGGCAGCCCTGACGTCGCGACCGACGTGATGGGTATTGAGCAAAGTGACGTGCTCGTCATCCTCAAGCCGCGCAACAAGTGGGTTTCGGGCCACGATGCAGCGAGCTTCGCTCAGGCATTCGAGCCAATCGTCAAGAAGGCATTACCTGGTGCCGTATTCGCGTTTACCCAGCCGATCGAGATGCGCGTGCAAGAGCTGATCGGCGGCGTGCGCTCGGATGTGGGCGTCAAATTGTTCGGCGATGACTTGGACTTACTTCGAAAAACAGCCGAGTCGATCTCGAGCGTGATTCGTGCCACGCCTGGTTCGGCCGATGTCCGCATCGACATGCAACGCGGCCTACGTGTGGTCGATCTCAAGCCCGACCCGCGTCGCACTGGGCGACTTGGGGTGCCAACGGCAGACATCCTAGCCTTCACCGAAATGCTACTCAACGGGCGAGCGGTCGGAAAGCTACGTGAGGGCGAGCGCAGCTTCGACGTCGTTTTGCGCGCGGGCGCTCCGCCAAGCCCCGACGTCGATCCGCTCGGCCGCCTGCGCATCGTGCTCGAGGAGGGCCGTTCTGTGATGGTTGGTGACATCGCACAACTCGAAGTCCAGGACCTACCCGCTCAAGTTAGCCGTGAGCAGGGCCGCCGTCGCGTCACCGTAGAAACGAACGTGCGCGGCCGCGATCTCGGTAGCTTCGTCACCGAGCTGCAACGCCGAGTCGCCGAGGTCAAACTGCCACACGGGTACTTTCTCGAGTATGGCGGCCAATTCGAGAACCTCAAGCGTGCAACCGGACGTCTGCTGCTCGTAGTACCGCTGACGCTCGGGATCATCCTCGTCATGCTGTACCTCACGTTTGGGCGGGTGCGTCCGGCTTTGCTCATCTACGTCAACATCCCGGTCGCAGCTGTCGGTGGTTTGGCGGCGCTCAAGCTGCGCGGGCTCGACCTGTCCATCACCGCAGCCATCGGATTTTTGGCGCTCTTTGGCGTAGCGGTCCTCAACGGGGTCGTATTGATGGCGGCGATTCGTTTTCAGGAAGCCGAAGGTCACCCGCGAGAAGAAGCCGTGCTGAGGGCTGCGTCCGAACGCTTTCGAGCCATCTTGACAACCGCGCTCGTCGCCGCGCTGGGGTTCGTACCCATGGCGATTGCCAAGGGCGTTGGGGCAGAGGTGCAACGGCCCTTGGCCACGGTCGTAATCGGCGGGCTTGTTACCTGCACGTTGGCAACACTACTGGCGCTACCAACGTTGTATCTGCGCTTCGGCGGCAAGCGCGACCCTGATATTGACGACAACGACTAGACGAATTTTACCTACCGTCGCTGAGCCGCACCACCCTTAGAACCGGCGGCCACGGTTGCCGCAGCCTTGATGGCGAGCGGAATTATCGCGACACCAGGATACACCGACCCGCTCGTGTTCGCGGCGGGCGGAAATCCGTATGGTGTGTCGGTGGCAACAGGCCAGAACCGCGATCCGCCCAGCGCGACAGCTTTGGCAAACGCAGAATTTCTGGGCAAGCGAGTGACCGAGCTAGCCAAGAAGCTGCGCGCTTAGGCCGGTTTGGTTCGCCACTTGTCGCGGCTTCACGGCGGCTCAGAGCTAGATTGCGTTACTGGGTGCACATGCAATACGTGCTGTAAGCTTTGGGTTCGCCGCAACGCGCAACTGGGAACATACTGCGGCATCGAGAACCAGTTCGCCGTTATCGCGATCTTGCCAAGACCATTTGTTTTCAGCCAGATCGATGCCATCGAGATTGAGCACGAGGGTGGAGCCTACGTTGGGGACCGTATTCGTCAAGAACACGCAGGCGCCTACAAGTTGCCCAATGGCGACCATCGCTGCATTAAGCTCCTCAGGTGAACGCGCGGCGTAGTACTTCTGGGGAGCGTTGGGTTGAGGCCGCCCACCTGCGACTGCCATGGCATCAAGGACGTCACTGAACGAGGAATCGCCGGTCGATTGGATCCCGATCACATAGGTGTACAGCCCCTGCTCGCGATACTTGGCGATGTGGTCGATCGTGCGACGGTCGTCCAAACACTGGGTCGGAATGACGCAACTTCCGGACTCCATTGTGCAGCGACACGTCGCGACATCGAGACCGATGTTGCAGTCGGGGCCGCCATCGGTCGCGATGACCATCGCTCGAGCGCTTGCCAAGGTGCGAGTCGCGAGCAACGCTGTCGCTGCACTTTCGAGTGCCCAATCAGTGGGTGTAGCCCCGCCAGGAACGTTATGCTGGAGTATGCTGAGCACGGCAGAGCCATTCCCACTGGCAGGAGCCAATTGGGGCTCCTTGCTGACCGAGCAATTGCCGGAATTGGGACTGGCGGGAAACAGCAGTGCGCCAAGTTGCGTGCTGCTGTCGATGGCGGGCAATGTCGCGGCGAGTGCTGAACCGAGAGCATCCCAACGGGTGACAGAAAAACCTTGACCGTCCATTGGCGCGCTCATCGACTCGGAGCGATCGAGCAGCAACATCGCGGCCGGGATGGCTCGGGTAAGCGGTAACGGACCGTCGATGCATGTCGCGCCGTCGTCGACAAGTGTGCTACGCGAACAGGCGCCGACCGACGACGCCGCCATGGCAACGATGAGGGCCGAGAAAGAGAGCGCCTGCAGTCGCATAGAGTTTTCCGCGAGGATTAGTCGACCCGAAGCTAGACTTGGCTTCGTCAGTGGCCAGTTCAGTCGAGCATTGATCGGTACATGGTGGAAGTGAGCGAATTTGATCCAAATCTTAACGCAATACGAGCGTGAAGCGCCAGCTCACTTGTGGCCCGCCGGCCAAATTCGAAGCAGCTCAGCGTCGATGTTCGCCGGGAAAATCTTGGAACCTGGGAATGAACACCCAACGAACCCCGTTGATGGACCGAAAGCACAGCAAAGGAGGATGAACAGACCTTTCCAAAGTTGTTCGATCAAGATTCGAGCTTTCCGCTTGCCCGCTGCCTGTTGCTGACCTCCCCCGAGCCACCCATAGTCCTATTCGCGTAAAAAAAGACGCGCAGCAAGAGTGATCATAGCGGGTTCAAAGAAAGCCCCGACGAGCTCCGGTCCTGTGACACGGGGCTCGTCACCTTTTTGTGCCTGCAGCTTCGTCTTAACCCGCGCCTAATCCCACGTCAGTCTGGCATGAACAATTCGGGCACGCTCAGCGTCGACCTGATCGACCATGAAAACGTGTTCGCCGACGAGAACTGGGGCCACATTCTGTTCGACCGTCCCAAGACTGCGAGCAAGAGGGATCGGCTTCGGCAACGTGGCGGCTTTGGGATCGAACGCGAAACCTTGAAGCTCACCTCGCCCGCCCACATCGGCAACCAAGATGCCGTGACATACGGCATTGGGACACTCGAGCGCGAGCGCAGCCGGTACCGCATCGGTGACGACGAGCGCATTGCTTTGGGTCGCGGGCAAACCTTGGGCGTCAAGACGCAGCGTCCTGACCCGAGCTGCCCCGTCGGTTGGACCACTCTCCGTCGAAACTTCGAGCCACCCGAGCAGGACCCCGTCCTCATGCTTGGTGGCACTAAGGAACTTAATGACGCCTGGGAGCTCCAAAACGCGATGTTCCGCGTCGAGTGGCTGGGCGTCCGCGAGCGAAATTCGACGCGTATATAGTTCGACACTACGTCGCTTGGCAGCCTTGCGCGAAGCCGCATAGACGACAATAGCGGAATCGCGCAGGGGCACGAGCGCCAAAGCGGAGAGATCCCCTGGGCGCTCGGTGAGACGTTGCTCGACGCCACGCCGTTCCAGGGTCTTGGTGACGCGAGAAGCATACAGCTCAAGCTCGTTGGTCCGTTCGTCGACCCATGCCACAAGCCAGCCGTCGTCCAATGGCGCAGCAGTGACATCGTCGAGGCGACCCCGCTTGTGGGTCAGCATTCGCTGCGAACGCTTCTTGGCGTCACCCCCAACCAGGCTCAAGAACAGTTGCGGCTGACCTTGGTCTGGGGCGGCCCAGGCGACCAAACTGCCACTGTTCGAGGGCGAATTCGCAGCGGAAATGGCTAGCCCCGGCAGCGATGTCGCTCGGTAGGAAATCGTCTGTGGCGGCTGAACCTTGCCGTTGGGCTCGACCGAAAACACCTCCACCCGAGCCAGTAGCGGATCCGTGCGGCCATCGGGTCCGGCTTTGGGCAGGCGCTTGAGCGGGGTCGTCGGATCGAAATACGTCACCGTTGCCATCTGGAACCCGTCACCCGCGCGCGTGACGGCCAGATCCGCCAATGGCTCAACCTCGGCAATACTGTCCAGACTTTCGAGCGCCGGACGCGAAGGTTTGGCAACACTTACGAGCTCGGCAAGCTTTTCGCTAGCCCTCGGCCGCTTGTTGACGTCGAGAAGCGAGACGGTCGCTATCGTCACAGGAGTATCATCGAGCGCTGCTGTCGCTCGACACCCGTGGCGGCAGTCAAGCCCCCAGGCGAGCAGCGGGACGACGGACTTGTTGTTGGCGCCCTGCAATGTCAGTGGCACGGCAGCGCGAGGCGTCAATTCGGGACCGAATTCGATGAACATCGGCATCGGCTCGGCTGACTCGCTGCCCAAACCTTTAGCAAAGTCGTCAAAGGTCAGCACGCGGATTCCATCGGGTGTCGCGACGATTTCGGGCAGGGTGCTCGACCGCGACGAACAAGCCATGTGCACGATCTTCTTCCCAACATGGGCGTTTTCGTCGACTTCGGCCAGGCTCACCATGCGGCGAGTGAACGGCAGTGATGCATTCTCCCAAACCAGAACGGCGCGCCCCGACTTGGGTGGCGTGACAATCTTGACCAAGGTCTGCTCACCCACGCTACCAACCGCAACCGTGGGCTTGGTGACGATAGTGCCACTTGGATCGACGGCGCTCAGCAGGATCCGCGAATCGATGCCGCGACGGTCCGACCAAGCTAGAACGTAGTTGTGACCAACACGCGTCAGATCCAGATCGAGCTCGGCAGTCGCGTGATCGTCCAGATCGATCGGGCCCTTGGTAACAACTCCGTTGTGGTCGAGCATGAGCAGCGAGACAATCCCACCCTGCCCCTGTCGAGCGGCACGAACGATCCCCAACGTTGCGCCATCGGGCGCCGAGACCAGCTGCCAGGCGCGCAGCCCAGCGAACACCTCTCGATCGGCAAATCGAATGGCACCGTCGGCAGTGAGGCCCATGACGCGCACTTCCGCATGATTGTCGCGAGCGATAGCGTAAAGCACCATTGGACCGGCACTCGTGTCTGCCACCTGCATCCACAAGAGCGCTGACTCGGACGCCGCAAGATCGACCATCGGCGATTTCGGCGTCCCAGAGGGGTCGAGTATCAGAGCCTGCAATTTGGTCGTGTGCTCGTTGGGCAAGGTCGAAAACACCAGCAGACTGCGCAGCCCTTGGCTCACCGAGGCGAGCGTCACCAGCCCGAGTTCGGGCCCAGACTTACCAATCACTCGTGATGCGACGGTCGCACGACCATCGCGATCGACGCTCCGCGCAAACCAAGTGCGCTCCACCGGACCCGGGGCTGCCCATACCGAAACGGTCCCGGCGTCCAGCGACAGCGAAACCGGTCCATAGGTGCCAGGCTCGACGCGAGCGAGCTCATACGCTGGCAAAAGCGGCCCGAGCGCCGCCAGCTCGGGCTTGCTCGCGCTAGAAACCTTCGGGGCCTCGATGACGAGTCGAGGGGTCGACGGCGCACCGCAGCTCACGAGCAACAGGCAACTGTGGAGAATAAGCTTACGAGCTTGCACAGAGCGAGTCCTAGATGGCTCCTGGCAACTCGGCAAGCCCTACCCGTCCTGGTCGGGTCCGACGTTCAGTCATGCCGCCATTTATGCCCCTTCGACCCGTTCCACCCCGGCGGCTCTAGGCAATCCGACGAATCGCCGCGTGCCCCGGTCGACCCATTCTCGGCAGCTCGGCCGAGGATTTCCTAAGGTAGTACTTGGTGGGCGAATTCACGAACTTCAACCGAGTCTTGTTTGCGTTGGTCGGCCACGGTTATCTTGAAGCTGTTAGCGTGCCGTCAGAAGCTTTGGTAACTGGACTGAAGGGGCTATGAAACTCTCTCAACGTCAGCTCGCAGCGTTCCTGCTCGTCATTGTGGTGATGTCGGTCATTCCAATGTTCGGGCTCAATCAGACGGTCACAGCAACCGCTGTCGGCGTCGCGGGCCTCGTCGCCGCATTTCTCGCAGCAGCTGGCGCAACTGGTAGCGCCGAACTGCCTGGCCAAGTCCGTGAAGCCATGGCGCGGGTGCGTGACGGCAAACGCCCAATCGTACCCAAAGGTGCCGATGCCGACATCGCGGCACTCTTCGACGATCTGTCGGACCTCTCCGAACTCATGCTTGAGGCCAAGAAGGGTTCGCGCGGAGCCGGCGAGGCGACCGAGTTCGCTCGCACCATGCAGGACGCCCTGAAGATGCTGAGCGATGGCGTGGCCCAACAGCTCGAGGCGACCGAAGATGCGCAGAAGCATATGCGCGAACTCTCGGGTTCGATCCGCGAGATCTCGATGAACATCGACACGCTATCAGCGAATGCCGAGGAATCTAGTTCTTCTATCCTCGAGATGACGGCTACGAGCGACGAGACCGCGGAGAACATTCAGGAATTGGCGTCAAGTGTCCGCGAGACAGTCGCGAGCATCGAAGAGATGGCCTTCTCGATCAAAGAGGTAGCGAAGAACGTCGATGCCCTCTCGCTGACCGCCGAAGAAACCAGCTCGAGCATGAACGAGATGGACGTGTCGATCGATCAGGTCCAGTCGAATGCTAACGAAACCGCGCGTTTGTCGGAAGAAGTCGCGATGGACGCCGAGCGCGGAGCCGAAGCCATCCTCAAGACGATTGGGGAAATCTACCGCATCAAGGAGACCAGTCAGGAGACGGTTGCCGTCATCTCCAATCTAGGATCACGCATCGACGCGATTGGCCAAATCCTAAACGTGATCGACGACGTTGCCGAGCAAACGAATCTCCTAGCCCTCAACGCCGCGATCATTGCCGCCCAGGCAGGCGAGCACGGCAAGGGGTTTGCCGTCGTCGCCGACGAAATCAAGGATCTTGCAGAACGCGCCGGCGCGAGCACCAAGGAAATTGCCGACCTCATCAAGACAATCCAGAACGAAAGCCGCAACGCGATCCAGTCAGTGGAACGCGGCGCACAGAACGTCGACCGCGGCGTCGAGGTTTCGAATGAAGCCGAGCGCGCGCTCAAGAAGATTCTCGAGAGTTCACAGAAGAGCACTAACATGGTGCGCGCCATTGCCCGTGCCACTGTGGAGCAAGCCAAGGGCAGCAAACAGGTCACGGACGCCATTGGTCGCATCGCCGAAACCGTGCAGCAAATTGCTGCCGCGACGGCGCAGCAGGCGCGCGGTTCTGAGTTGATAATGAACAGCGGCGAGAAGATGCGCACGATTGCCCAGCAGGTGGAACGTTCGACTCAAGAACAGACTCGCGGTGGCCGCCAAATCACTGGTGCGATCGAGAGTATCTCGAACATGGTGCATCAGCTTAGCAGCGCGCAGCGCAACAACACTAACGGTATGGATCAAACCATGGCCTCGGCCGCGCGCATCGACGTCGCTGCCCGCCGCCAGGATGTGAGCCTGCGCGAGCTCTTGAGTCAGATCGAGCGCATGCGGCGCAATTTCGAGACCTAAGACCAGACTCCAGCTGACTCGGCGTGCGAGCTGCCGAGTGCACCCGCAACGACGGCCTAGCGCAAGCTGGGCCGTTTCCGCATTGAAAGCCTGCGCTCGCCCAAGAGGCAACCTATTGCGGCCCGACCACTGTCGGACTGAAAGTTACCGACCACTACCATGGAGAGGTTCCGTCGGGGGCGGTCAGCAGCAGTGCGGATCGGTTCGCTCGCAATCGGCCAGGGCTGTCGCCCTAGAGTTTTGCTTTCTTTTTTGCAACGCGCTTCGACTTGCAAAGGATCGAAGATGCGAGATTCATCGTGGCACGAGTCTGTGCCGGCGAGAGATGAATCATTCCGGATAGTGTCTTCTCGTCGACTGTCAGATCGAGGCGCGGCGCCAGCTCAGAGGGTCCGTCACGCTCAGCTGACCCTGTGAGGCTACCCAGCGTCGAAGCAAGTGCCCAAGTGTCAGCGAAGAAGTCGTGCAACTGCGCCGAAACGCGCTTGACGTCCTGATGGGCAGCTTCGATCGAGACGTCCTCGAGCTCAACTCTGATGTCGAGTGACCGATCTGAATTGGCAAACACTTCGAGCCGCAATTCGCCAAGTCGCTTCGGCAGGGATAGCCCAACTCGTTGGAAAATCTTCGTGGGGGGCACCAACACAAGGCTCGCCAGTCGGCCTTCAGCGGTAGGAACGCTCAGTGGCTCCTTTACCTTATGTAGCGCCTCCCAACCCTTGGTCGGTGCGACGAAGAAAAGATCGGCTTGCTGCGGGATCAACATACGCTGAACTTTGCCGAGCCGCGCCGTAGCTACATTTGGCTCCAGCCATCGACCATTGGTACCACTATCACGCACGAGACCATCCACCACGGAATGCACGCGTTCACTCGGTAGCGAGTGGCGCACCGCCACCGTCATCTGCTTGGCTTCGTACAGGCCGGGACCGACGACAAGGACACCCTCGAAATCGTTGAGCAAATCTACGCCCTGATCAATGAAGCGCTTCCACTCGCGGTCGCAAGCAGCGAGCTCGACCAGCTCTGGCCCGAGCGAGTTGTCGCGCAAGCTCGAGAACCAAAGGCCGAGCGTGACACCGGGCTTGCCCGTGACTTTGCTCGCCATCCCCTCAAGCCCTACGTCCTTGACCTTTTCCTTTTTGGGCTCTTTGGCTTGTTCTGCGTCTGGTTTCGGCGCGGGCGTAGCCTGCGAAAATTTGACTGCAGGCGGTGGCGGCGCCGGCATTGCCAAGGCTGGTGCCCTGGGCTGCTCCGGTTGCGCGGACTGCTGCTTGCGCAGCTCTTCCTGCTGCATCGCCTCCCGCAACTCGACCTCGACTTCGATTGGTTTGGGCGGCTCCTGACTGCTAGCGGGCGGCGCCTGATTCTGATGCAGCCGATGCACCATTCTCAACACTGGTAAAACCGGTGTCATCGGCACATGGATCAATACAGCAACGCCGAAGGCGATCAGAATGCGCTTCTTCGAGCGGTCGAGGATCTCTATGAGGGTTTCGAGTCGGGCCATGCGGTCGAGCAAGCAAAAGCGCCCCAACCTTTGCACGATGCAAAGCAAAGGCAACCGATGCGCGATGCAACGAGATTTCCGCTCCCATATCCCTTCAAAACCGATCTGCGTCGGTATGGCGACACTGCAAATTCTCTGGCCGGTCGCGCTCAGATTCGCCGAGCGTCGTACTGCTCTGCACCTACGTCGCGCTGACCGTCCGCGAACGAGCCCAAGCCGCTGGACTCAAGGTCCCACTAAGGCACCCGCGCGGATCCGCGCCACCACTTTGAGGCCGGTTGCATCGGACAGCAAGACGTATCCAATAGCATTCGGTGTCTTGGCAACGTGTCTCGCTACGGCGCTGACACTCGCCAGCTTGGGTGGCGCGCCCGCACCGGACCGAATCTTCATGTCGATCCAATATCGCTTGCAGTCGTCCGATGACATGTTCAAGACTGCCTTGTCGAATTCTTGTCGAGTCGGATTCTCGGCGGGCAAGTTGACTGCACTCGCGCTGTTGCCGTTCGGAAACTCGGTGGTCTTTCCCTTGTAGATTGCGCTCAATTGAGCCTTGTTCAACGAGGTAACGCTATTTGCCTTGTTGACAACGACGACGATCTCGGAGGACTCCGCCGACGCGATCGTGACTGGGCTCAGCGCGATGAGCAATGCGACCAAAAGCGACTTAGTAGGTTGCATAGTCATCTCCTAGAAAGATACCGCCGTCTGGGCAACGAGCAACCACATCTTACTCGCCATCTCGGGCGCTTTGGGTACAAGGCGCATCGCCTCAAGCTTGTTGGTAATGTACGGAGAAGGCTTGATATTGATACCGAACCGGTACTGGTTCATGTCAAGGAACGGCATCGTTTGATCCGGGGACAGGTGATCCGCGCCGACGTAGGGCGTCACCTTGACATTGCCCAATGATTCGCCCAGATCCACTTCATAGCCAGCAAGCGCATAGTAGGCAATTCCGGTGTAGTTAGCTGCGTGGATGTGCGTACCGTAGGGCACGTTGTTCAAGAGCGCGCCCTGGGCGTTCATCAGTGGCGCTGTAGAGTATATGACACGGCGATGCGCCAGTTCCGCCATCACCTTCAGCCCCTTGAACTGGACCAAAGCGTCTAGCGTGCCAATCGTCTCGCGGTATGATTCGGTGGTGGGCGATGCGCTCGATAAAGGTACCGGCTGACTTCGATCCAAGCCAAAATTGGGAGTTAGATAGATGTAGTACTCCTCACGTCGATCGGTGTAGCGCCCGGTATAGGCGTAGCCCCCGAGCCGCATAAACAAATCATCGGAAGTATAGACGAGCTTGCCACGCAGACCAATCGCCTTGTCGTTGTCCAAGTCCTTGTACTCGTCAATCGGGCCACGGCCATTGCTCAACGTAACAGCGTACTCGAGATTTAGGTTGTCCGTGAGCAAGCGATTACCGTAGATCTGGAGCCCCATTTGGTGAATGGGCACGAGCGCGAAATTGATGAGATTGGGCATATCGACCCCCAGCACCACCGGGCTGCCGTGGTCTTCGTTCCAAATCCCGAACGGTGTGAGGTAGCGCCCCAATCGGATCCCGAACCAGTCCTTGGGCTTCCAATCCACGTGTGCTCGCTCGATGAACACCCCATGCTGGTGATAACTGAAGTAGCTGTAGGGGGTTCGATACAATGTTTGTTCACGCGCAAATGTTCCGTCGGTTTGCAAGTACTTGCCGTCGACGTAGACCATCCTTGGAATATCGGTATCGAGGCCGACCGGTGTGTAGGTGAGCCGCGTCTCGACCATAGCCGACAACGTCTTCGTCATCTCGCTCTTGACGTACACGTTGATGCCGTTGCTCATGAACGACGCATACCGTGGCGTGCCCGAGGCATAGAGTGCCCTGCTATTGTCGTAAAATGATTTCCCAAGCGTTAGATCGAAGAAGCCCCACGCAGACAACTTACGATCTTCACTACCGTCGTTGTCCGCGGCAGCGAGTTGTTCGTTTAGGGCCGCCACGGTTGACTCGAGTTCCTCGATACGCGTAGCCTTTCCTGCGTCCTTCTGTTCGAGAGCCTTCAGTCGCTCCTCAATCGTTGGGGAAACCGCGGCCGGCTCCGCTGGCGTCGGCGAACTGGGCGCGACGGCAACGTCACTCACAGGCGCGGTCGGGGGCGGAGGATTCTCGGTTTGCGCAAACAGGTGATGATTTACCGAAAGGACAGCAGCGAAGGCAATCAGACCTACGAACTGACGCTGGCAAGCAGGGAATCGAGTCGTCATGATGTTACTCGTTGTCACTGGCAATTGCACGAAAGTGCTTTCATCGTGGCCGTGTTGGCGGTCGGAACACATTTGGGAACCGTCCAAGTGCTCTTCAACGCTGGCGCCGCCGTACAGTCGCAACAGTCGTAGGCATCGCCGCAGGCCGCCGCATCGCAACTGGGAATTGTGCACATACCCGGAGAGGATGGCGCCTGAGGGTTGAGCAGGCATGATGTGGCAACACCGCTAGCGCAGTCCGTATCTGCCCGACACGTCGAGCCAAGGTTCGATGCATCGGTCGAGGCCGTGCCTGCTACGCTGCTGTCGCCCGCAACTCCGGTGCCACCAGCGGCTGAAGCACTGCCGCCGCTGGCGTCGTTGATGTTGCCTGCTCCCCCATCAACGTCGAGACACCCTTTCAATTGGGGGGACCAAGTTCTGCCCTCCGAGCAGCGGTCTTTATCGGCGATGCTGCAGGCCAATGCCGTGGCAAACAGGGCCAAGTAGTAGATCCTCTTCATGCGCCAAATAGCTCCTTTTAACTGCCTACACCCTAACGGGTCAACTGAATCGCTGCTTAAGCGAACTTCGTATCTAGCGTAAATCAGGCCCTCTCGAGCACCGCCGAACCGGATCGGTCGAAGGGGCCGCCTACCCGGGTATTCAAGCTTTAACCCAGCCAAAGTCACTGAAACTGTGCCTTACCCTGGACCACGAGTAGCTCCTGCACTGCCGGCAAGTCGTCTTCGAGTGTCTGACCGTCAACCACGGTAACTCGAACCCGCACCGGATTAGAACCAAAACCAGATTCAGTGAGAAAGTAGTTGTAGTCCATGCGCTGCATGGTCTGATAAGCGGCCCCAGCCACGGAAAATTCAAGCCCGGTCACCGGGATGCGGTGATTCTGCACTTGAACCGCCGTCCACCATTGGTTCGAGCCGTCCTTGTATTTGTAACGCACCGGCCCCGTTACATTGCAGGTGACGAGTTTCCACGTAATCGCAACCCTCCCAGCTGACATCGTCGCGATTTTGCCAAACGCCTCAGGACTCAAGTCAAGATCGCCGGTCTTGCATTCTGGGCACAAGTCGACGATGCGAATCGTTACGCTGCCGTTGGGCCCAGTCACTTCGGCACAAGCGCCGCACAAGCTACTACCGCTCCAATCCGGGCTGTTAAGCGCGGCAACATCCATGTCGTTTGGGCTCGGCCCAAGCATGCAAGCGCCGTCTCCTGTGGCATCGTAGTAGGTTGCTTGTCCACTCTTGGCCTGCCCAATCGCCACCGTCGGAAGACTTGTGCCTGACTGGTTTTGGCTGCCGGTGCTGCTGCAGCCCATGACGAGAGCGAGTGCCACTGCGATGCTGAGGGGGAGTCGTCGCATAGGCCTTCGAGCATATCACCCGTTTCCGTGAAAACTGAAGCGCTCAACCGGCTCGAATAACGGCGCCAATGTAGGTTGCTGTTGCTTTTGCCTTGACGTTGCGGTTAGAGACTCGCTAAGGCCGAGACTTCATTCAGAATCCGAGGATCCCGAACCATGATGTACCCCGAGCTCGCAGTTACCGGAATTGGCAATGCCATCGTCGACGTACTCAGCCAGACCGATGACGCGTTCGTCGCTGCTGAGGGGTTCGTCAAGGGTTCGATGTCACTCATTGATGCCGAACGCGCAATGACACTGACCAAGCACCTTACGGCCCCCAAACAGACCAGTGGGGGCTCGGCTGCCAATACAATTGCCGGCTTGGCCTCGCTCGGCAGTCGCGCGGGCTACATCGGCAAAGTCAGTGCGGACGAGCTCGGGAAAGTATTTTCGGAGGCCCTTAGCGACCTCGGGATCGTGTTTCCAACCCAGCCCAGTCAGAGCGGCACTCCTACTGCTCGCTGCGTGGTGCTCGTCTCTCCAGATGCGCAACGCACCATGTGCACCTACCTGGGCGCATGCGTCGAACTCGGCCCTGACGACATTGATGTCGAGCTTTTGCACAGCAGCCGGATTACCTATCTCGAAGGCTACCTCTGGGATCCACCCAAGGCAAAGGAGGCGTTTCTCGTTGCGGCCAAGGCTGCACACGCGGCCAAGCGCCTGGTTGCGCTCTCACTCTCGGACAGCTTCTGCGTTGCACGACACCGCAGCAGCTTTCTCGAACTGGTCCGTAACCACGTCGATGTGCTCTTTGCCAATGAGAGCGAACTTGTCAGCCTCTATCAGGCAAGTGATGTAAGGGCAGCCATCGCTATCGCAAAAAGCGAATGTCGCATCACCGCGGTTACTTGCGGGGCAGCGGGCTGCCTGCTGGCCGCCAACGGTGAAGTCATCGAAGTTCCTGCTGAACCGGTCCGCCAAGTCGTCGACACGACTGGCGCTGGTGACCTATTCGCCGCAGGATTCATGCATGGTCTTTCGACTGGGTGCTCGCCGCGCGATTGCGCGGTGATTGGGGGCGTCGCAGCGGCAGAAGTGATCAGTCACTTTGGTGCGCGGCCGCAACTCGCTCTCGCGGAATTGGCGCGCGTTCGGCTCGAAGGCAGATAGCACGGCGCCAAAGCGTCATTGACCGAAGGGCAAGGTCGTTCACCGGCAGACGGCCCAAAGGGTTGAGCCCTGCTTGACGCGCCTCAAAAGCGCAGCGTCTCCGGTGGTCAAGAACTCGAGCTGGTCGAGATCGGCGCAACTCAGACACAGAGCACTATTTCCAACCGAGCAGATCCATGCGGAGTGCCCCAGCTTGCTGTTGCACTCGACACACGCACCGTCTCGGTTGGAGATGAAGACTTGGATTTCCGCAGCAACTGCCAAGAAGTCAGGTCAGAATTGCGTGACGAACTTCCAGGTCAGATCGATGTCCCACGACTTCGATTGGCCCGGATCCATGGGAAGGTCCGTGTGGCCCCCATTGTGCGTACACCACTTCACCGGAAGGTTATCCGGGCACTGGTGATCATAGCAGACATGCGTGCTCGATGTAGCCTCAGTAACAGTTCCCGTCGTTGTGCACTTGTTGTTCTTGACGAAGCGCTCTTTAGAAGCCCGACCCGAGGTGATCGGACAAGTTCCATCAGCCGTGCCGTGCACACCGAAGTACGCTAGGGGCTTACCGGTGTTGGTGGGGAAATAGATATTGTAGTCAGCCGTCGCATACACAACGACGCCGCGCAATATGTCCTGATGCGTTTGCGCCAGCGAGTTGGTGAACATGGCTCCAAAACTGAACCCAATCGAGAAGATTCGCGAGGTATCGATACACAGCTCTGATTCGAACAGTTTCACCATGTCTTCAAAGAAGGTGTGGTCTTTGTTATCGCCACCCCTCCATGGGGAGGAATCCGTGTAGCCTTGGGGCGCAACGAAGATCGTTGAATTCCCCGTATCAAGCGGCTTCAGGCGGTAGAACTGATCGGTGTTGGCGCATTGGGTATCGCTCGAGCCCATGCAGTGCATGCCGAATACCAACCGGTAGGGCTTGGTCGGATCGTAGCCGCTTGGAATGTACATGATGTACTCTCGACTGAGGCTGGCACTGGTGATCTTGTAAGTGGTGTTGGCGCCACTTTTGAACGTGGAGAGGGCTTTGCCACAGCCAGTGCTAGCGACGGGAGTATTTCCAAGTGGATACCCTCCAGAGCTGCTGCCAGCCGCGCCAGTGGTGCCACCCGTACTGGGTGAAGAAGTGCCACCCGTGGCTTTTGCGCTGGAACCTCCCGTGGCGGCTGAGGAAGTACCCCCAGTCGCGCTTCCTGTGGTGCCACCCGTGACAGTTGCTGCTGTACCGCCCGTGGCCTTTCCACTGCTGCCGCCCGTGCTGAATCCTGTCGTTCCACCCGTTGGGTTCATGGTGCCGCCCGTAGCGCCCGCTTTGGTACCGCCCGTGGCACTCGCCGTGGTGCCACCCGTGGCACTCGCCGTGGTGCCACCCGTGGCACTCGCCGTGGTGCCACCCGTGGGGTTCGCGATTGCTCCGCCCGTGGCGACCCCGCCGGTCGGGTTGCCACCCATGTTGCTACTGCCACCCGCCCCTGAAGCGTTGGTTATGGTGGTGCCACCGCCACAAGCCAAGAACAGTGGTGCGACCAGAAGGACCCTGAATAATGTAACGTTGACTGTTCGCATTTTCGTGCTCCGGGACGTTCTCGAAGAAGGCCAGCCTTCGGCCTGCATGGGGATGACTATAGCCCGTTCGTCACTGGCTGCCATCAACAAAGCCCAGCTAGTACCGTGTTATCTGCTCGGGTACCGAGCGCTGGCGCGCCGCAGTCAGACCACCAAGGATCGCCACTGCCGCTTCGAGTTGCAGGGCAGAATTGGCATACTGGATAACCCCACTTGCAAATTGGTGTGGCGCGGCGCAACACAGTAACGTTGAACTATTCCAAGCCTGGCATAGCGGAAGCTCGCAGCCGCTTTGCTGCGCTCGTCGCAACGGAGACCTGTCATGCGAGTCGCACTCGTAGGCTTGGACTGAATAAAACCAGCGAGCCATAACTGCTACCCGCAGCGGATCACCACGGGTAGCTGCGTTGCTTTCAATGCAGTCGGCATACTAGCCCAGGTCGCAGACGCAGAGCTCTGCTATCGACCCAGGGACGTGGTGCTTGGGATTCAAACCCAGCGCCACTATGGAGCTGAGTTGGGTCAGTACCAGAGTTTGAACGCGCCGCTCATGTGGAGCAGTGACATCATGTACCAACAGCCATCGTAGTAACGCCAAGTGCCCGTCGGGATCGCGAGCGACCAAACCTTGTCCACGAAGGGTTTGCCGGTCGTCGCCGGCAAGCCGAAGCCTAAAAGGCCATTGGCCGCCGTGGCGGCCGTCGAGTTCTGCGGATGGCTGGTGACATAAGGACCATAGAGGGGCGCGTACGTCTGCGCCTGCCAGGCGTCCACGTTGAAGTAATTGTGGTCCATCATGATGTTCGCAACACAACGTATGGTGTCTGGACCGGCCGCTTTCGTTGTCTGACCCGTGAACGAAGACTGGTCGCCAATGACACCATTCGAATCGATTGCGTTATGAAAGAACGTGCGCCCCGCCGTAATCGCACTGTTCCAGTATGACGCATTGGCGGTATCGAAACAGGCCCACGTCTGATAGAAAGCCGGCAAAATATAGGAACCGTCGGTGTTCCCCGAGCCCGCTACGAATTGAACGATGTGGTAGCTTGAGTTGAAGTATGTCGTCCGCAACGAGTTGAGGATCCACTGGGCCTCGTTCGCGTAGTTGTGCTTACCGGTGTTTCCCCAACGTTTGGAGGCAAAAATGAGCGCTGTTGCAAAGTACTCCTCTCCATCAGGCGCTCCACCGCCGGACATCTTTGAACCATCGGTGTGGTTCTGCCAGCAGATCTGGCCGGTTCCTTGTGCCATGTGATTCTTGACCCAAGTCCACAACCGGTCGAACTCAGTACGCTTGTCGAGCTGGACCGCGATCATCATGCCATACGACATGCCCTCGCTTCGCACGTCACCATTGCCAATATCCTCGACGTAGGACTCGTCCGCGCCCGGCCCGTTGAAGTAGATGGTATTCGCACCCGAGGGGTTGAAAAGCTGGGCCCAGCCGGCGGTGATTTTGGCGTCGGTCTCTGCCTGAGTATGCCCCGAGACGCTGATGAAGAGATTGCCGTATGCCGCGGGTGGCGTGCAACCATTGCCGGGAGTCGTTTCGGTAGAGCTACTACTGATGGCGCCACCCACGGTGCCCCCACCACTTGCCAATGAGCCGCCAGTTGCCGTCACGCCGCCGCCAGATTGACCGCCGTTCGCCAACGAGCCGCCTGTTGCTGACGCGCCGCCTGTTGCTGACGCGCCGCCTGTTGCTGACGCGCCGCCGCCAGATTGACCGCCGTTCGCCAACGAGCCGCCTGCTGTCACGCTTTTGCCACCTGTGTTTGGTTGCACGCCGCCCGTTGCCGCATTGTTGCCGCCGGTCGCGAGCGATCCGCCAACACCTTTTCCGCCTGTTGCTGCTGTTGTCCCGCCCGTCGTGGGAACAACCAAGCTGCTGCCCCCGATCGAGCTACCTCCTGTTGCTGCCCCGCCACTGGCTCGGTTGGTGGTACCCCCCGTGCTGGTAACACCACCCGAACCAGACCCCAAAGCCGCTTCCGGTCCACCGCAGCCAAACAATCCAAATCCGACACCTAAAATAACTGACTTTGACGAGAATAGACGCACGACGCCTCCTAAGGCGGACATGAACTCCGCGAGTCCAACGGCTCAGACGAATTTCCTGAAGCATAACAAATCATCGAGAAATGACACGCCCACACACACTGGAAAAATCGACTGGTACACGAAAACACATTCGCGCGGTACCGGCCCCGGTGGGGATGGCGCTCCCCAACCGGCCACATTTTCGTTCGATATGTCCCCGCCCGAAAACACGATATCGATCGACGGCTCGACGGCAAGCCTCGTTAGCGGATCGGCAGCCAATCAATTTGTTCGCCTGCAAGTAGGTAGCGAAGTCGAACGAAGAGAGTGCACCTCCCGCTGGCTAATACGACTACCCCAACAGTCCGAGATGGTTCGGTTTGAGTGCCCCCACCCGTCTCGCTCGCGCCTTCGGCGCATTGCTCGACTTGCCTCCACCAAGCCGCAGCGTGGCAGACTCCGCTCAGGCGGGGGAACTTAACTGGCAAAGTCTTGGCGCGTCCTCGCCCGCCGAAGGCCGGCGATAGAACGGGCTTGGATGGGCGCAGTGTCGACTCGAAACGATCGAATGCACGACACGTGTCGTAGTGCACGTCGGGTCGCATTCTTGTGCTGTAGCGGGTTCGTGGCTAAGCCAACCAGACGTGTCTAACGTGCCCTGGCTGTTCGGTGGGGAAAAGTTGGTTCACCCAGCGACGACTTCCCAGGCAAGCCACGGCCAAGATCCAAAGTTACGCCGTGAGGTTTGCCCCGGCCACTGGGCACACATCCCTGCCGCGAAGTCAGATTAGTTCGCCTCAACGCTGGTTGAAGGATTGTTAGGCGACGACCGGCTCCGAGCCCTCAACCCGGTATTTCTGCTTGCCTTGGTCGATTTTCGTACTTCTTTGTGCCAGCTGACGGATCGACTGGACCGTCAGGGTTGCCTTTTTGAGACGGAATACGCTCGCTAGCGACACTGTTTCCAGGTGAAAACGATTGCTCGGTGCAGCCTAGTGGTTTGGTCGGTGGTGCTGGGATGTAACGGTCCAGAACGTGAGACTTCCATGCAAGGTTCTGGTGGAAAAGTCGATGGCGGCGGCGCGCCAAGCACTGGGGGCCGCCAAACAGGAGGCGCACCGAGCACTGGTGGTTTCCTATCGACTGGAGGCGTCGCCCAAGGTAGCGGCGGCGCGACTGCTGGCGGTTCGATTGCCAGCGGTGGCCAGGCCAGTTCCGGTGGCTACTCTCCTATGGCCACCGGAGGCGTGTTGGCAGCAGGAGGTTCCCAGGCCTTGGGAGGGAGCGTCGCTTCCGGAGGCACGACTCCTGCGTCCGGCGGGCATGCGGGGGGTTCGTCGATGCTTGCGGGTGGGACGACGGCGGCCGGAAGAACATCGACGGCTGGCGCGCCGGGGAGCGTGACCGGGGGAAGCGTCGCCGCGGGCGGACAAGCGAACACTGGCGGAACCATCACGGTTGGCGCCATCAAGAACCCGGTGCTCAAGGGCTATTGGGCCGATCCACAGGTCGCGATGTTCAACTCGAAATTCTATATTTACCCCACCACGGACGGCATCGCGAACTGGGGCGCGACGGTGTTTCACGCGTTCTCCTCAACTGATCTGGCGACCTGGAAAGACGAGGGCATAATGCTCGATCTTGCAAACGTCAGTTGGGGAAAAACCAATGCTTGGGCCCCGGGAATCACCGTGAAGAACGGTACTTACTACTTCTATTTCTGCGACGCGAAGCAAATCGGAGTGGCTACGTCCACGTCGCCAACTGGCCCGTTCAAGGATGTCATTGGTAAGCCACTTGTAACCGCTGGACAGTATGGCGGGCAGTCCATCGACCCGTATGTGTTCGATGACGACAACGGCCGTTCCTATCTCTTTTTCGGCAACGGCAACGCAAATGCGGCTGAACTCAACGCCGACATGGTGTCTTTCAAGACGACGCCCAAGAGCATAGCGTTGAATGGTTTCCGTGAGGGTAGCGCTGTGTTCAAACGCAATGGAAAATACTACTTCATGTATTCAGTCAGCGGTACCGACTACCCAGACTACCGCGTTTCCTACGCCATGTCAGACGCTCCACTTGGTCCGTACACAGGGGGCACTACAATTCTGCAGTCGAACACGAGTCTTGGGATTCAATCGACAGGCCACAATTCGGTGCTGGCCCTTCCGAATGGCGACTACTACATCGTTTATCATCGATGGGCGATCCCGGGCGGGGACGGGAACCATCGCGAAACTTGCATCGACAGAATGAACTTCAATGCCGATGGCACCATCGCCCCAGTGGTCCCAACACTCTAGTCTGGTGAAGGTAAGCCTATTGCTGCACGCAGGCCCAAACCGCCCCCACCGCGTGAGCTGTCAGCTGACCTCGCCGCTGTTCACGCGAGAACCCGACAACCGGTAGAGCGGCGGGGTCGTCGCGCAGCCCGCCAACTACCCGCCAAGCGGGATCAGATACGTCGTAACGGAGTATGGAGTGCTGCTCGTTGTAAAGCTCCAATTTTTCAGGGTGATTGGCGTCAGATGCGCGAGGTCCTCGGTCGCGGATGTCCGATAAACCTCGATGGCGGTTCCGACCGACGCTAGCGCCGTGAGGTCGAAGGTGTAATTCGCGGTGGCCGCCGAGTCGCCGTTCCTCACCACGACGGTCAACACCGAACCATCGCCAGCCACGGCGGCGACCATGTTGGCATTGTCGATCTCGACGAACGTTGCACCGGGGCGAATGTACCGGCTGAACCCAGCATGCATGTAGAAGCGCTTCTGCGGCGTACCCGTCTGTTGCGCGTCGTTCACGCTAAAGCTGGTCCATGGTGTGGAAGTGTCGACTGTTTGCCAGTCGATCCAGGCTTGTGGCTGAAGCTCGCGCAAGTCGGTGATGATTCGCTCAGCCATGAAAATGGCGGCTTCAGTGTTGCTCGCAAGCGTGACACTGAGCGGCCCGGATTCGGATTGCCAAAGACGCTTGCCCTTACTGGTGGCAAGCGTGCGAAGCTGACTCCGCTTCGAACCGGCATACGAGTGCGCGTTGATCTGCGCCACATACCCCAGCGTGGTTGAGTCATACCCGCTGATGATACTGTACGCGTCATCCATACTGTTCTCGTCCGACGCACTAACTTGCGTGTCGGTCAATCCCTTTGCAGTCAGCTGCGCGCCTACGGCCTTGATGATCTGCTGCTGATTTGACGCGCCGAAGTGACAACCTTCCTGACTGCCTTGGGACTTCCACCAGTTCGCGTTCGGTTCGTTCATTGCCTCGAGCGTTCGGAAGGTGATACCCAACGCGTCACGATAATGTTTGACGACATCCGTCAGGTAGCCGGCGAATACGTCGTAGGAGTCGTCTTTCAGATTGTTGGAGCCATCGCTGCTTCCCGAAGCGCAGCCGCTTTTGGTCATCCAATAGGGTGGCGAATTCGAGAAGGCCTCCAGTATGACGTTTTGCCCGATTGCCACAAGGCGACTCACTACCGAAGTCTGTCGGGCATCGGCATCCCAGCTCCAGGTGCCTTTCGTCGGTTGAAACCCTGGCATGTCCCTATACTGACCCATATGACTATGGGACGGATCGTCGCCACCACCAATATTGAACCGGAAAACGTTGTATCCGAGGCCCGTGCTCGGATTGACAATCAAGTCGAGAAACTGGTTCTTCTTGTCGGTTGACCAACCGCCGATCCGATTTGCCCACCAACACAAGCTCGTTCCCCAGCCCTCAAAGGTCTGATGACGCAGCGCTGGATCGATCTTCACCAGCGTAGTACCCGGCGTAGCGGCGATCTGAGGCCGACCACCTGAAGCTCCTCCGCCCTTGCTTGCACCAGCCGCGCCGCCACTCGACTTGCCTCCAGCTGCAACCCCACCATTGGTCGATGTGCCACCACTCGACTTGCCACCGATCCCATTGCTGCCCGCGACGTTGCCACCAGCACCACCGCGTGAATTGGTTGCCCCACCAGACGCCGACGTGGATCCGCCAGGTGCCGGCGAACCAGCGCCTCCGAAAGCAGCTCCGCCCACCACGCCGCCCGTTGCAGGCGCACCACCAATCGGAGTTCCAGCGCTCGAAGTGCCTCCCGTCGCACTGCTACCACCCGCCGTCCCCCCCGAGCTCTTATCTGTGTTGCTCGTCGCGGCAATCGTCCCGGCGCTCCCCCCACCCACGCCAACGGAGCCTGCGCCTCCGCTTTGCACTTGAGCTTGGCCACAGGCATTGATGAAACCCGCCATCAACGCCATCCAACCGAACTTTCCGGGAGCCATGAATTACTTCTCCAGCCTTCCCACTACCGCCTTGGCACGAGAATGTCCAGGCCGTGAAGATATCCAAGAACATCGACAAATTTCGATATTGCACCAGATCCGGCTAGCCACCGGCTGTGGCGCATCGAGATTGGCTACGACCGCGCCCTCACTGTTTGGTAAATGTCGCCGGATCGAGCAGAATTTCCCACAGCCGTTTCGTTGCCTGAGCGCCGTCCACGCCAGTGACTACTTGAGCTGGACCGCTCGGAGCGCTGGTAAGAAGAGGAATGCCCTCAGTATCCTCGCTGTTTTGCTGAGCTTGGATGACTTTTGTGACGATGGAGGGCATGGCCACTACCAGGACTGCCACCTGATCGACTGCATTCTCGATATTGGGTTGCTTGGCTGCAATCCACGACGTAAATTCGTTCGCGGGGAGTTGCGATAGCCGGTTCGATGGAACATCGGCGCTCGTATCGTAGGAGTAGCCAGTGACTTGAACGAAGCGGAATTTTCGCGCGACGATTGCGTCTGCCCAAGTGTCCAACTGGCCATTGGGCAGTCCCATCGCGGCACCATCGGTCTTGGTGGTTCCGAGCGCCGAGACCACGACGACCCTTTCGGGTAAGGTGTGATCTGTCAGGTACGCGTCCGCGACATCGGTCAAACTCCCCCCCGTTACTACCACCACTGGCCGAGTGGGAGTGGACAGCCGAAGCGATGTCTCGACGATAAAGCGGGCGCCTTCGGAATGATTGGGCGCGGTAGAGTCGATGTTGCCGTCGTCGGGACGCACCAGGCCCGGACTGTTGCTGGCCAGTGGATCTGGAATATTCTGCAGTCCGCTCCGAACGGCAGCGCTTGCCATCTGCTGCCACCCGGTCATGTTCGCAGTGAGATCAGTCCAAGGCCACGTGGCATTGATCACGATCCCAACCAGCGGCGGTCCGCCAGTACTTGCGAACAGCATCGCGTATTCACCTTGCCAATTGTCGGCGGCCGCGTCGTTGCACAGGATGATCGGGTTGCGCTCGTCAACGGGGAGCAATCCTCTGGGCTCGTTCGAGCCCGCGTCCAAGGTGCCACCACACGCGGCTGGCATAAGCAGAAGAAGGCAGAACCAGACTGCGCCTTTCAAGCCTCTTCGACGGAAGCCGAACCGTCCGAGAGTCACATTCAGCGCCCCAACGTGACGGGCCGCCCTGGAGAAGAGGACCTCGAACGTCATGGCTTGCAGCACGTCCTGGTCGCGGAGGATCTTCTCGGCCGAGCCCCCGTGGCCCGCGCCACGCTACCGCCTTCGGGGAGCTCCTGTGCTGCCCAGAAGAACTGCTCTACCTTCACGTTCATGCCGTCAGCATAGCGTGAATTTCTAAAGGTCTCACCGAGCACGTCAAAAGCGTGGAAACACCCCTTACCTGGCCGGTCCTGCTGCTCCCAAATCCCCTTCTCTTCTGAGGTCCTAAGCCATTCTGCTCCGTCCCGAGCTCCGCCTTGACATCGCATGCCAACCCGGTGGACGGCACTCCGAGGCATTCCGGCGGCGCCCACCGATCCCCGGATATGCTGGAAGCAGCCGCCGACGCCGTGAGATCGTGGTCAACAGTACTCGGCGGTTCTCGCCGCGTCACGTCGCCCCCGGTACGCGAGTAACGCACTGACGGCGAGCGTGTCGCCGGGATTCATTTCGAGGCACGCTTCCCAATGCGGCACGGCCTCGTCAACCGGTGACGTTGCCTGCAATACCATCGCCAGATTGTGATGTGCCTCGGTTGGTCGCTCAGGCCAGAACCGCGGGGGATGCTAGGAGCAGGGCAGAGCGGAACGTGAGCATTAAAGTGACCACATTACCTATTTTGTCTATTCTGAGCCCGATCGGGTGAAAGGGATCCCTAGTTCGACGCCAAACCCGGAACTTAGCCAGGAGCTAGCCGCGGTCGCTGGCTCACCCGAGTAGACCACGTCGTAGCTCGTCTCCCTAAACGGAACACGTAGCTCAAGCCGGGCTCCCAACCAGATCGGTCCGAGCGGCAACTCAGCGGCAACTGAAGCCACTGCGTACTCACGGCGGTTCGTTTCGCCGGAACCGGGAACAGCCGGCATTGTTGCCGCGGCGTGCCAAGTGACAAACATTGTCCCTATGCCGACTTCGGGTCGAATGCGCAGTCCTGGTCCGGATCCTGCTTGCACGGCCCACCCCGCGCGTATTTCCATCGCGCCACCCGCGACGCGAATGCTCGCTGGCGCCGCATCGAAAGAATGCGCCATGAAATACGAGCCTCCGATCCGCAGCGACCATTGACGCTGCAGCGCTAGAAATCCTCCCGGTCCCATTTGCCACCCCTCGCTACCGCAGTGGTGGGCGTGGAGCGCGCCGCCGATGGCGAACACCATGGCTCGAGATGCTTGGTTTGGTTTGGGCGGCGCGGCTGCCGATGGTGGCGCGGCCACGGGTGGTCGCGCAGTTCCAACCGTGACGGGCGGCGAGCTCTCCTTCGTGGATGTGCCGAAAGCCGTCGCATCTTGCGCGAGCTCTTCCTCGAGTTTCTGTTTGGAGGTTTCCTGTTTGCTTTGCCAAAGTGCCATCGCCGACGAATGCGCAATATGCGACAAAGTCTCGCCGCCCACCTCGTCGAGACCCGCTTCGAGTGCGACGTCTCGAAACAGGTAGCGCGTCACGGCACCCTTTGAGTCACGCATGGCAACGTAGATCCGTCCCTGTGCGTTAGATTTGAGCAGGATCCACAAATAGAGCTCGTGTGCACCCGCCGCTTCCAACACTGCACCAGCCGTCAGCTGTTGCGCACGTCGAAATTCAATCTGCGTACCCGGCCCGAACAGACTTCGAATGCGCGCATCAAGCGTAGGATCCGCGTAGACCGCCCCAATCAGCGTGACTTCTACACTCGGCGGTCCGGCTCGAGCCGTGGATTGTGCTGACACTGAGCGGTGTACGGCACCCACACTCGCAACTGCGCAGGCGATCGGCGCCCAACGGTCAAGGTGTATCATTGTCCGAGTGCTCACGCGCGACGTCGGCGTAGAGTGAATCTGGATACAACCAAAGCAGGTCCGCTGCTGCACGCTGCTCCAATGTTCGTTGGCCAAGTCGACGCGCCGATTCCGCGAGGCCCCAGAGGGCCTCGGCTTGCAGTGGCCCGACAGCGGCGGCAAGCAGACGATACTGCTCGAGGGCTTCGGTGGGATGTGAAGACGAGAGCGACTTAGCTAACGCCAACCTGCCTGGTGGAGTTTCACGCGCCGTCGGATAGCCCTCGACGAGTCTTCGATATAGGTCCATCGCCTCAGCACTTCGCCCTTGGCAGCGCAAACGATTGGCTTCGGCGAAGAGCTCGGGTGCCGAGGTAATGCTGCCGTGTGTGGTCGCAGAAACGACGTCACCCCCCGACGCCGGCGCTGGTGTCGCAACGGGTCGCTGCTCGAGAACTGGTGCGGCAATAGTCGACTTAGGCTTGCGCGGCTCACCGAAACTGGCCTGATTGGGCAAAGTGCCGAGACCGGTCACGCTCCCTGCCGCTGGCGATCGCGCTTGGGACGTATTTGCCCGAGCATTTTCATTTTGCGCGATCGCGCTTGCCGGAGGCAAGGGCGACCTGGGCAAACCCTGCGACGCCCCGGGATGATTGGCGCGCCATGCTGTAGCTGCGCCGGCAACTAGCAGCACGACCGCAGCAGCGCAGCACATCCGCACTCGAAGGCGTTGAGCACGCGGGCGACTAAGAGTACCCAAGGCACCGTTCACGATCCGCTTGGCCACTGCATCGTCGCCGCGCTGAACCGAACTCTCGCCTTCGAAACCCTGCACCAGCAGATTGGCCAAGCGCGCCTCAGGCGATCTTCGGAGCAGCGCATCAATCGAGCCGCGCGCGCCGCTTGGCAGCAAGTGGCGTCGTGCTTGGCATACCAGATCGATGGGATCAACTTCGCTCATGTTGTCTCCTCTAACAACTCCCGCAGCTTAGGATCCACTTGGGCGTGGCTGACCAAAGTCAGCCTTGCCCCCCGCAGACGGCTGCGCACCGTTTCGAGCGGCGCCGGACAAATCGCTGCGACTTCCGTCATCGTATGACCGAGCACCAAATGCAGCGCCAGCGCCTCGGACTGCGCCGACGGCAACTCATCGCACAATTGACGAAGCAGCTCGAGACCCGCACGGGAGAGGACTTGCGATTCGACGTTCGACTCGGGATCGGCGACTTCATCCGCGTCCGAATGCTCACCTTCCGGCACGTGACGCTTACTGGCGCCGAGTCTGCGCCGGGCGTTCATAGCCGTTTGGAGCGCGACGCGACAAGCAAAATGCTGCACCGAAGATTCGCCGCGAAACCGCCCAAGCGCCCCGAGCAATTCGACCGCGCACTCTTGCGCGATGTCTTCGACGTCTGGATGGCGCAACCCGAGCACGCGGCGCACGACCCGCAAGATCTGGGGGGCCAAGTTGGTCAGCAACGTGCGCAGGGCGACGACATCGCCATCGATGGCCGCGTCAGCCAGCGGACGAAGCTCGTCCTAAACCCCGAGTCGTGGCTCGACTCGGGGGCAGACCAGGCGAATGAGGCGCAGCATCGTTAGACCAGTGTAGATCCGCAACGCGATCGGGTGAACTGCCAGAGGGCCGCACGGTCAATTCCGAGAGAAAGCGGCCAAAAGTATTGGAGCGGCGAGCGTGAAACCTTTGGTCGAATACTTGCCTCAGACTCGAAAACGCCAAAAAAGAGCGTACACGTTCTTCATCGGTGGGCCTCGTCCCCGAGCCCGCCCGGGGAACTCTGCCGACGCTACCATCCTCGATACGGCATGTCAGTGCGATTGCATGCTCGGGACATTTCGGGATCCCAAATGAGCGAATATGCCTCGCGCTTGCACCGGTTTCGACCAGAGCGAGCACTCGCCCAACTGGGGGTGCGTCAGCGCACACGCCTTACCTGGGACCCGGCCCAGTCCGCGTTTGGCGCGAGTGTCAGCCACGACGTGCAGCGTTAATCGCAGCGATGTCGATCTTCTTCATCGTCATCATCGCTTCGAAAGCACGTGCCGCTTCAGCGCCGCCGACAGCGAGCGCGTCTGTGAGCGTGCGTGGCGTGATCTGCCAGGAAAGTCCCCACCGATCTTGACACCAACCACAATCGCTTTCTGCTCCTCCGTTGGAGGTGAGCGCATCCCAGTAGCGATCAGTCTCCTCTTGAGTCTCCGTCGCGATCTGAAACGAAAAAGCGAGACTGTGTTTGAACGCGGGCCCGCCGTTGAGCCCAAAGCAGGGGATGCCGCAGACGGTGAACTCCACCGTTAATATGTCGCCTTTTTTGCCGCCAGGAAAGTCGCCCGGCGCCCTACGCACCGCGCCGACTTGACTGTCCGGAAACGTGCTGGCGTAGAAGTTAGCCGCGTCGAGAGCGTCCTTGTCGAACCAGAGACAGATGGTGTTCTTCGGTGTCATGTTCGTGTGGCTCCAATCGGTACACATGCCTCAATATCCACAGCGAGCTATTGGGGGGAGCTCGCCGCTAGGCGTGCGAACCAGGGGGTAAGGCGCAAGTCACTGCGCGTCAAGTGCCCACGTCTCGGCGCTCCAGCGAGCACTTGTGGGTCCATTGCCACCGCTTGCCGCGTCACTTCGACCCCATTCGTGAGCCTGGCGATGGATAGTGGCCCCTCGGCACAGAGCCGAGCGACGACGCGTATGCGCGTTTCGTCACCGAGCGCCGCGAAGAGCGGGGCCGCACCGCTCCAAGAGCGCGCGACCAAGTCACGCGCCCTGTCGAGCAAGGTATTTCTCGATCAGCTTTGTCTGATGCTCCCAACCGCCCTCGTTCGCGGCAAACGCTTTCGCCCGCCGCTCAAGCGGAATCCTACCAAAACCCGATTCAGTAATCGTCAAGTGCGTTCCGCCTTCGACCGCTTCCATTAGGAATGTGATGCGGGTTGTTGGCTCCTGCGAGTAGTCGACGTCCTTTTCGATTGCGAATGGGTGCCAACGGAAGACAATCACCCGCTCGGGTTCGATGCTCTCGACCATCCACTCAAAGGTGGCGCCCCGATGCGGCTCCTGCAGCTTCGCCACCGCTGGATCGACCTCGGTCGGCACGATTCTACCTTGGCTGGTTCCTCCGGCGGTGAAGGCTGCGTCGAATTCGACGCCAAACCAGGACCCAAACTCCCGGGCGTTGCTAACCGCCCGCCAAACGCGATTGAGGGGGGCAGGCAACAGAATTGTCTTCTCAATCCGATCCGGGACTTCGTCCAAAGTGTCCATAGGCAACCGTTTGATTGCCTATCCCTAGTGCCGCCGATCTCAACCCGCAACCATTCGGTTGCCAATTGAAATCTTTGGGTGCCGGTGCGCGCCCTCTGGCTCCTTTCGCGATTCGTGCGAGGTCACCGTGGTGCGTTCTGCAGAAAGTTTGAAGGGGGTGCCTCGCACATGGAGCGGTCTGGCGCTTGCAACTCAGAAGGACGACCCGGAGGCATTCAAGTAAATGTGGTCCATCCAAGCCTTGGAATAGTTATAATGGCCGCAATTGATCGAGACGCTGCCAACCGATCCGTCTGTCGTAAATGAGGTGGATGCGCTGGACCAGGTTCCCGCCGCAGGTGCACTTCCACTCACCAAGCCGGGAAAGGTGTCGACGGTGTTGCCCGAACAAGTGGAGCCGACGTAGTCCTCCACGGTGCAGTTGACTGCGTTGGCGGTGCTCCCTTCCTGCCTGAATACGAAGCCGAAGTTGTAATAGGTACTGGGTTGAACTGGGACGCACTGCGTCACACTGCCGGATGCGAGCGAATAATACGTCAGAAGCACGGAGCCGGAAGCAGGGCAACCATCAACATCGTAGGCGCTCTCAAAGGCTACCGGCTGGGAAGCGCAACCGGTACATGGGGATGGAGTCCAGTATTGAAGTGAACTGTCGAACCCGGGGTTCAGGATCATGTTAGCCGAGCTCGGCTGTCGGCATTCGCAGGTGTGGTTCGACGTACAAATAGAGCCCTGACCATAGCCGAGGCTTGTGCAGTCACTCCCCGACGCACATTGCACACAAGCGCCTGAGTAGCAGCGCGGCGACAAGCTCGAGCACAACTGGCAACCACCGCCGCAGTGTCCAGGATCGCTCATGATATCGACGCAGGAACCTCCACATACACCCTGGTTCGTTGGGCAACTGGAGGCGCAGGCAGTGCCGTTGCACCGATAGGGAGCGCACGGCGTGACATCTGCCGACTTACACAGACCAGAACCATTGCAGAGCTGGGCGGTGCTCGCCTGGTTGGTGCTCGTGTTGCAGCTGGCGCCTGGCCCACATAGCGTAGTGTTCGAAGCGTATACGCAGGCTTTGCGATGCGCAGGGCTTCCATCGCAGCCTCCCCCGCAGATGCTCCCGTCAGTAGTGCAAGGATTGTTCGCACGCGCGGTGACGGTTGGAGCACAAGTGCCTTTGCTCGCGGCAAGATTGCACGCTTCACATTGTCCGTCGCAGCCCACATCACAGCACACACCGTCTGCACAGACATTGGTAGCGCATTCTGAAGCGGTACTGCAAGCATCTCCATTGGGTTTCCCAACGCAGGTACCGTTGGCACAAATGGGAGTGTTTCCAGTGCAACCGCCACAGCAAGTAGCCACTGGAATACACGAACCATTGCAAAGCTTGGTTTGTCCGGTACACGCGGAGCCACTTGAGCCGCCAGTAGCGATGACACCGCCCGTGTTGACTCGGCCGCCCGCAGAGTTTGAGCCGCCTACGGCGACTGTGCCACCCGCGACGTGTACCCCACCCGTCGCAACCGAGCCGCCCGCTGCCGCTGAACCACCGGTGCTCGCTGACCCGCCCGGCGCGATGGAACCACCTGTGGGGCGTGCCTCGGTGCTGGTACCCACGCCCCCTGTGCCGACGCCGCCCGCCGCCGCCGTTCCGCTACTGCCGCCAATTCCGGTGCCCGATTGGGTGCCGCCCAAACTTGAAGTCGTGCGATCGCTTGAAGTTCCACCGGAGTGGCTTGACCCACCAACCGTCGTTGAACCCGCGTCTGCGGCTAAACGTCCTCCAGTGTGGTCACCGCCCCCGTCACGCTGGCTATCAGCGACGGTGTTAGTCGTTGACGAGCACGCAACACCGAAAGAGAAGGTCGCCATCAGCACGAGAGAGTTACGCATGAGACACTGCCTTCATCCTGAAGAAAACACGCATGATTGGGAGCTCGCTTATCGGGACTACCCAGCCCGACCGGCAACGGCTAGCATGCCCCCCGCAAAGTGTCGAGAGTGACGGTCTTGGCCAAGCCAACGCAAACGTGCTAGCGCGCCTCAACTGGTCAGCGGCGACAATTTAGCTTGTCGCAACGAGAATTTGTGCGCTCTAGCGGTGTACTCAAACGCCAGTTGCCGGGATGTTTCGGCTCATTGCTATACGCCAGCAAGCTCAGCTCGCCTACCTGCCGTGAGCCAGAAGTGAAGCCCCGAATGACCAATGCGCCGGCGCGATAGCCGTTCGTGTTGTGCTTACCACTGGGACCAAGTCCTGGCGCCCACATCCAGCTTCCATGTTGTCAGGTAGTTCAGCATGGCGATTTGGATGCCGTTGAAGCCGCCGGATCTTGGCGATAAAGGGATACCTCAAGTGAGGGTGACACGTCGAACCACCAGCCAATCCAAAGCATCGGGCGGCGCCTAAGGTGCTTGCTGACAGCATCAACCTCAGATCTGCGCCCGGACGACAAACCGTGGCACATTCATGGCGAACAGACCTTGGAACTATACAGGTTCAATTGGGGAAGGACTCCCCTGATACTGGAGTATCATGGGCCGCTATGGGCAAACTTGGAATTCTTTTGTGCGTCGGTTCGGCTTCGATTTTTTGGGGTTTGGCAGGGTGTTCGAGTAACGACAACGGCGGGTCGGCGGCCGTGGGCGGCACCGTAGCGGCCACCAGTGGCGGTGGAGCGAATCTGGGTGGACAAAATGGTGGCGGAACGGGACCCCAGGTCAACGTGGGCCCACCCTGCACGCCAGATGGTCCTAACCTGACGAGCCTTCCCGCGTCTTCGACCATTGCAACCCCAGCATCAAGCTGGGCCATGCAGGCAGTTACGGTAAACGGCTCGGACGTCTACTATCTTGATCATAACAAAGGTGTTTATCGAATCACCGGAGGTTCAGGCACCCCGACACTCATCGTGCCGGCTCCAACCGATTCGACCGTTGGCCACACCATGGCGGGGGGAATTCTGAAGACCGACGGCACTTACGTTTACTTCGCGCAGGACAAATCACTCTATCGCTCGTCGCTCGCGAGCCCCAGTGCAGAGCTATTGGTCGCAGCAAACAGCGCCATTACTCAGGTAGAAATCGACGCATCGTACGTGTATTACATTGTGTCCACTGAAAGTACGCTCAACCGAATTGCCGTGACGGGGGGCTCTCCCGAGGTTCTGGTCGCTTCGGCGGAAAGCGTCCAATCGCTGCAGCTCGTGAATGGCACCATTTACTTCGTGGGCTTCAACGCCGAGAAAGTGGGGCGGTTGCCCGCATCCGGTGGCAGCATTGAGTGGCTGACATCTGCCGACATGGCTTCGGAGGCAGTCGCAGTGTCAGCAACAACCGTCTATTTCAGTCGCTGGGAAGTGCTCTACTCGCAGCCTATTGGTAGCCCCAATCAGACAACGGAACTGGGAAGCGCAGGCCCGGGCATGCCGTACACGGCTGACTTCAACGCAGCAAAGCTGGTCAATGATCGCATCTATTGGTTCGATTCCGGCGACAACGTGGGCTGGACCAAGACAGATGGCAGCCAATGCGGCCTACTCATCAAAAGCAATACCTCTGAATCGGTCAGAGACATTGCGATCACCAATGATGCCGTCTACGTGTGCCTGAGCGACAGTTTGCGCAAACTGCCACGTTAGCTACAGAGGCAAGTCAGCCCAACGTAGGCGAACTTGAGGCTGTGGTGCGCCGCGCACAATGCGCTCTGCGCGGAACAGACATACGGGGGTGAACAGATGGAAACGCTGATCGAATCGTCGCGACTGAGGAGCAAGCGGCCACGCCTCAATGGGATGCAAACCGGCAAGGCTATTGGACACGCTTTAGCCGAACGCTTACCGGTGACGGTAGGGGCATTGACGGGCCATCGTACTGCCCGCCAAGTCCGGTAACGGTGTCGCCGCTGAACGTCAAGTCGAAACCATGCGTCGTTTCCAATCGAGCGGTGCAGTGACAACTGTCACACGTACAGACAGTGGCATTGAAGGCACCACAAAGTGAGCATTGAGCTGCGGGCAGACGCATGGAAATGCCATCAACGGTAAGGTGACAGTAATCGGGTTCGTCGCCATTCCAATACCCCGAGTTACCATCTCCTACCAAAGGACTACAGGCGTAGACGCCACCCGACGATGGATAGGCAGACTGCAGGCCGCACCAACCCCTGTAGTGCTCATAGGCCGACACTTGGAAGCGCAGTTGATTGTCGACCATTCCGCCCGAGGCAATGGTGTAGGTCGCGCCGGTGAGCATTCCCCAATACTGCGGCGAGCCCGTCGGAAACGGAGCCCTTACGGAGGGGTAGTAACCTGAATCGAGCGGAGGATAGAAAGCTGCAGGATCGCTGGACAATGGGGGAAGCGCGCCAGCTCCGTACTTAATAGTACCGCATATCGGACCGCCTGGGGCTGCAGCCAAGAGCTCCAAACGAAGTGGAGTAATTGGGTTGAAGTTGGAGTCCTCGGTGTACCCTTCCCAGACGCCAACATTTGCTGATTGCGTACCGGTTGCCGCCATAGCGCAGGCAGTTGGATCAGGCCAGTTCGCATTGGGCGCATCGACGACCCGGTCGTTGCAAATAGGCTGCGTTTGCAGGGCAGCACGCAAGTCGGCAGTGGCCTGCGTACCGGAATTGCCACCACCGCTCCCGGCGCCGTCGTCTCCCACATCCAGCGTTTCCCCACCGCAACCAAGAAAGACTAGCACCATTGCCCCAAGCAGCTGTTTCATTGTAGTTCCTTCCGAGCGCCATCCAGCAGTGCGCTGCTAGGAAGACCTTGTCCATGGACGTCCAGATCCGTCATTGAATCTTCTCGAGTGTGGGCACGCCTCCGGACAATCATCGAACGTTCCCCACCGTTGCCTCCAGAGACGGCTTCAACATGCTTCTAGGGTGCCTCGTCAAGAACGCAGCCGCTCGCTCGCGCGCCGCCCGTAGGTTTCCAGATGCAGCCAATGCCTTGATGGTCAAGGCGTCGCGTTCTTCGTCAAGGAGCGATTGCGGGAACCGACTGCGATGTTGCGCTAACGCGTCGAGGCACAGCTCCGGTTGCTCCTTGCCAAGTGCCAATCGCGCTTGATCGAGCAATGTCTGTTGTTCACGCAGGCTGGCTAGTGGGGAAGGTGATTGCTCGCCGCTTGGGCGTGCATGTAGCGCTTCGGGTGCCGGCGACGCCGAGTCGAGGTCCGCAACTGGCCCTGGGCCAAGTTCCGTTGGGACTTGCTTTGATGACGACGCTGGGACTCTCGGCAAGTCCTCGGCGCGTACGGTCGGCATGGCGTCGCTGCGCGGAACTGAATTGGTCCCCACCGTTAGGACCAAAGCGGTAGGTTGTGAAGATGCAGTGCTAGATATGATCGTCGCGGAGTTATGCGGCGTGGCGGACGCCGCCCAGCGATCGACACCCACGCCGATCCCCACGCCGGCAAGGAGCGTGACACTTAGCAACAATTTGGAACTGGCCATGAGTGTCCGGACCGATGCTGTGGTGGCAGCTGGGGCAAGTTCGCAGGCGGTGCCGGGCGTCGAAGAAGGCACGAACCCAAGGGCAATACTTTGCTCGAGTCGCGCAGCGACCCGCTCTTGGGCAACCGTGCCGGGCCCTTGTTCCATTGCCTTTTGGAGCAGATGTCGGGCATTCTCACCGGAAAGAGGGGATATGTTCGTTGTCATTTCCCACCTCGTTGTTGCAGCCGCTCAAGGGCCGCGTCGAACTTTCGCCGCGCGGTGCGCAGGCGGGAGTATCCGGTATTGAGTGGGATCCCAAGCGCTTGTGCGGTTTCGGGCATTGGAGTCTCGTCGAGTTCGTGCAGAATGAAGACCGCGCGTTGCTCGAGAGCGACAGCGAGTAGAGCGTTTTGCACCAAGACCAATTGCCGGGCTTCAACCAAGCGTTCGAGCGGGTCCGGCTCGGTCGATAAAGCTTCCAGGTCTGAGTCCGTGAACTCGTGTCGACGTCGGGCTTGCCGGCGGTGGGTCGACGCCGTTCGGTAAGCGAAGGCGAAGAGCCAAGGGCGGACGGGCCGCGCAGGATCCCACTCGGAGAGATGCCGGTACACCGCGAGAAAGACATCATGGGTCGAGTCCTCGAGGTCGTTACCGTGGACACCAAGTCGGCGCAGGGTGTTGTAGACGTAGCGGAAGTGCTCGGTAAAGAGCTGCGAAAATGGCATCTTGTCCGGAGCCGCTGCAGGCGCAACCATGGACCCAATTGCAGGTGCAATCGCCGGAGGTGCTGATTCCGCGGTGCAACCAAGTCGCGCAGAAGCCAACACTACAAGTACTTGTCCGGACCCCACCGACTCCGTCACTCGATGTCCCACGCGGCGTCAAGGCCAAACAAACTAGCGAGCCGATTCGACTCCCAAACCGTCGAACCTCCGAGTTTAGTTGAGTAGGTCAATAGCGAAGCAAGGCAGTCGATGTGGACCCCAAGGCGCAACCGGCGCGAGACACGGCGCTCGGTTCCGAGGCGTAGTCCGACAGCTGCGTAGGTGGCTTGGTCGGTGTCTGGGCGTAGGACGCCGGAGCTTGAACCGCCGATGACGCCAGCACTGAGTAGGCCACAGAAGCGCAGTGTTGTGCCTCGAAGGCAGGGAACGACGGTTGCTGCCAACATCCAGGTAGTAAGGCTGCCAGTCGTAACACTTCTATGGGTACGGATGTCACGCGACACCGGCAATTCGGCACGTGACTCAAGCGTGAGCGACCAGTAATCGCGGCGCAGACCGAATCCGAGGTCCATCCCCACCGTTGGCGCTACCAGGACTTGGCTTGAACCATGCAGTGACAAGGTGAGCTCGCGCCGCGTACGCCTGATTCGTGCAATGCGTGCTGGCGCGGGGGTCTCAACCGCACCATTAGGCATTGAAGCGTGATTAGGTGTCTCTGTTGGCAGCGCTGCTGGTTCTTTGAGTTTCTCTGTCGGTTTGGGCGATTCCGATGGCACCAAAGCGCGCTCTCTGTCGATCGCGAGACTGATCGACAATGCTGCTGCCCCAATCAGTTCGTCGCAGCTGTTGGTTGGTGCATCGAGGTAACGGCTGCCGCGCGAACGACCTTCGGCGTCGATGAGATCGATGGTAGCGCGCAGCCGTTCCGCGTCGCGCCGCAACTGCACTAAAATGCTTTGCTTGGCGTTTGGGTCGAACGGGTTGTACCCAAGGCGATGCAGCACCGCGAGGCGCAATTCCATCGCTTCGGGACAGGTCTCGGCGCCTTCACCGCGCACGTAGACGAGGCGACTTGTGGTCGCTGATGATGCCGAAATGCTGGCAAGCATTGCAGTGCCGAACGCCAGGGCGCTTAGGAACACGCGCATTCCGGCTCCCCGACGGCCGTGTACTCGGCGTTGATGAAGCCGTGATTGAGGCAACAGAGCGCACATTGATCCGCCGGCACCGAGCGGGTCACGGCGTTATTGCAGCTAGCCTTGTCGACGAGCGCATCGCATGCGTCAGGACTTGCAGTCGTACCATCGGTGATGACGCTTGAGCAGCTGACAATGTCGACATTGACGGGTGGATGAACATCCGACCCATATCTCGTTTGCATTGTTAGGCGTCGTCGCGCCACCCCCATTGTCGTCACTGCAACCGATTGCAACGGCAGTTGCCGCCGTCAGTCCTACGCCAATTCGACCGACCTTCATGGTGGCCATTTTACCAGGCCGCAGCGGCGAATTGTCCAGTCCCCGCATCAGAACCGCAAAATCCCGCAGAATCGACGGCCAATTGTCGGACCCCGATCTGTGGTGAAGCGCGGCGCAAAGGCGGTCATTGGCGAGAATTCTTTGACGTGACCTAAGAAGCAGAGATGCATGCCAAGCACCGCAGTCGGGCGCAACTGTCGGAGGCGAAATGGGACCAACTGGTCACTGCGCTAGCGCGTGGTGGGGATAGACCGCTCAAACTTTGATGCGGTGCCCCGAAGCGCAAGTCCTTTCGGGTGCGGTCAGTTGTCAGCCGCGAAGAACTTCATCGAAACGATTCGTTGGCGGCTTACGAAAACACCGGCAGCCAGTCAGCCTAAGTTGTCACTGGTCACTCGGCCGCGTTATCCCGCTTGAGACCGTGCGCTCCTCGAGAATTCCTCACGAAATTCGGAACATAGCTTCCACCTTGCCGGAACACAGTCCTCGCATCACCTCACGCTTCTGCCTACGCACCGAGCCGGGATCCGCATAGGGCATCCAGTTGTTTGAACCTGGGCTATTGCGACGGCAAACTACCGTTGACACGCATCGAAGAAGCGCCCGTAATAAAGCGCTCGGCGTGAGCGTATTGCCCGCGAAATAGCTACGGCTTGGGAGGTCCAGAAGGGGAGGTCTAGACATGTCTCTGCAGTTAGCAAATTTTGGTGCCGCCAAGGCATCGGTAAGATTGGAACGCAGGCCGAGGCGGCCGTGAACGGCGAAGAGGGGGGAAAACTAGTTCGCCTTGCCTGCGAGAACGAATCGCTACGCCAGCGTGGGGTGGAGCTTGAGCCAGAGGCTTGCGTTGATATTACGGAGGGCAAGGAGCGACGAAACGCGCTTCAAGTTGCCACTGAACGTTTTCAGCGCCTGGTTGACGCAAATATTGTCGGTATCGTGATCGCTGATGCAACGGGCAAGATCATAGAGGCCAATGACTACTATCTGACACTCGTTGACTTCACTCGGGAAGAATTTCAGCAAGGTTTGCTCGACTGGCGGGCGCTTACACCACCCGAATGGCTGGACACTGACGAACGAGCCATTCGCGAATTGCACGACCGGGGCACCTGTACGCCCTACGAGAAGGAATACGTGCGACGAGACGGCACGCGTGTTCCCGTATTTCACGCAGATGCCCTGCTGCCAGGCCCTGGCGCGGAGGTCGTTGCCTTTGCACTCGATCTCACCGCGCGCAAGAGGATTGAGGCAGCTCTGGCGGCCAGCGAGCGGCGGTTCCGCTTCCTGAACGAGCTTGGCACTGCAGCGCGAGCGATTGCAGCGCCATACGAGGTGATGACGGTACTCACTCGCCTTTTGGGAACATACCTTGGCACGTCGCGTTGCGCCTATGCTGACGTTGATTCGGACAGCGAAAGCTTCAGAATTCAGCAGGATTTCACCGATGGCTGTTCGACCTCTATCGGAGACTACAAGCTTTCCTTCTTTGGCGCGCAAGTCAAAGCCAAACTTCTAGCTGGCCAGACACTGGTTCTTCGCGACCTAGACGCAGAGCTATCCCGCAGCGAAGGCGCGACTACGTTCAGCTCCATTGGTATCAAGGCGATCATCTGCTGCCCGCTGTCAAAGGGCGGCAGCCTGCGCGCCATGCTGGCCGTGCATCAAACCACCCCACGCCGCTGGACCGCCGACGAAATCTCGTTGGTTGAAGAAGTGGCCGAGCGCAGCTGGGCGTACATCGAATACGCGCGCGCTGAAGCTTCACTACGCGAGACCGCGGAGAAGTTCCAATACGTTTTCGAGAACTCCGCACTTGCAAAATCCCTAACATCCCCGACCGGAGAACTCCGAGTCAACCAAGCGTTCTGCGACCTCCTCGGCTACACCGCCGACGAACTAGCAAATCGTCGATGGCAGGAAATCTCCTACCCGGACGACATGATCGCCTCACAAGAGGCGGTAGCAGGCATGCTTTCCGGACAATTCGCCTCGACCCGATTCATCAAACGCTATTTGCACAAGAACGGTGAAACCATCTGGGCCGACGTTAGCACTTCCCTGCGCCGCGACGCAGCCGGAAACCCATTGTATTTTGTGACATCCGTGCTGGATATTACCGAGCGCAAGCGGGCAGAACTCAAATTGGCTGAACAGCTCAACGAGCTGCGCCGCTGGCAAGACGCAATGCTTGACCGTGAGGATCGCGTTCAAGAACTCAAGAACGAAGTCAATGACTTGTGCACGAGACTTGGTGCCGAGATTCGCTACCCAAGCCAAAGTGAATCCCGCATCTACCCCGCGAAGCGCCAATGAACGCCAAGCAAGACACCGTTTGGGTTTTGCTTCCGCAACTCGGAGTTGCCGCACTGGCTCCGGTTGTTGCGGTACCTGCGCGAAAGTACCTACTCGCTTCATCGGGCACCCACATTGCCTGGGTCAACTTTTGTACCGCGGTCGTGCTGGTCTCGCTGTATGGCGGTTGGCGCACCGGGCTGCTCACGGCCGCAGCAACCTGCTGCATTCTAGCTTGCGCTTCGCCCTGGCTTGTACCTCAACCCTTCATCCGCTTGAACATGGCAAAGCTCGAGACCGGTCGCATTGCGCAAAAACTTGCGCCGCTTCGGCTCCAAGCCGCGCTTGAAGAGGTCGCCGAGGAGGACAAAAGAGCGTACTGGTCGCACTTGCGGCAATCGTTGGAGCTGTCTGGGGTCAAAATGCACGTCCCCACCAATGAGTCACTCGCGAGCGCGTTTGAGCGGATTGCCGACCCGCTCGAATACTCGACCATCCGGCGCACCCTGCAGAATTGCAATGCCAGTACTCGGTACACCAGGAGTGCGGCGTGACGGACCAACCTACCGTCCTGGCGATTGACGACACTCACGAGGTGCTCTCGCTACTGACGAAGATCCTAGCGAAGACTGGGTATCGAGTGCTGTCCGCCAACAATGGGGAGCTTGGTCTGGCGGCTGCGCTTTCGAACACACCAGATTTGATTCTGCTCGATATTCGGATGAAGGGGATGGACGGTCTCGAGGTCTGTCGTCGGCTAAAGGCACGGGAAGAAACCCGACAAATCCCGATTATTCTGGTAAGTGCCTTTGCCGAGTCTAGCGAATGGATAGAGGGTCTCCACCTCGGTGCGGTCGACTACGTGACCAAGCCATTTCAAGTGGACGAACTTCGAGCGCGGGTCAAAACGCATCTGTCGTTAGGCCTTGCCCAACAGGCACTGGAGAAGCAGACGTCTAGGCTCGGCAAGGTAAACGAGCAACTTCAGCTTGAGATTGCGGAACGACGGCGAGCAGAAGGGGAACTGCGCGAAAGTCTCGAACGAGCTGAGCGTTCCCGCCGAGCATTGTTAAGCACGTTAGAAGACCAACGACACGCGGAAGGGCAAACAGCCGAGCGGGCGCGCCAGCAGGCACTGATCGCATATCTCGGTCAAGCTGCCCTTTCCGGTATGGATCTGTCTGACTTGATGGGCCAAGCTGTCCGCCGGGTCGCCGAGCTGTTGGACGTCGAATTGTGCAAGGTGCTAGAGGTAGCTCCCGACCACAAGTTCGCAACTCTACGTGCAGGCGTGGGGTGGCACGATGGCTTGGTTGGGCATGCAACTGTTCCGCTCGGGCTAGACTCACAAGCCGGTTTTACGCTACAAAACAAGGAACCGGTAGTCGTCGGTGACCTAAGAACCGAGACTCGATTCTCCGGTCCGCAACTGCTGCACGATCACCAAGTGATAAGTGGCATAAGCACGATTATTGGCACTGCAGATGCTCCCGTTGGGATACTTGGCGTACACACGACCCGGCCGCGGCAATTTGTCGCGAACGACGTTCACTTCCTTCAGGGCGTCGCTAATCTGCTTGCCACGGCGGTGCAGGGCAAGCTGACTGAAGACGCCCTCAAGCAGGAGCGCAGCTTGTACAAGGACTTGGTTGAAACGCAACCTGCTGGCGTCTATCGCATACGCGTGCAGCATCGACCAAATTGGTCGGACGGCACTTGGCGAGACGAAGTCGACACACGGTATTCTGTTGAGATGGCGAGCAGTCGCTTCTTGGAGATTACTGGGATTAGTCAGGCGGAATTCACCAGCAACCCCGGAGCCCTTCCAGATCGCATTCACCCGGAGGATCGGGCCGACTTCGTCCGCAAAAACGTTGATGCGCTTGCGAATGGGACCAAATTCTCTTGGGAAGGCCGTATTTGTCGAGGCCATGAGACCGTCTGGATACATTTTGAGTCAGTCCCGCGCACGCTTCAGAACGGGGATCAAGTATGGACAGGCATACTTTACGACTTCACGCAAAGCAGACTCGCAGAAGCCGAGCGCAAGCGCCTATTGGCTGCGATCGAGCAGACAGGTGAGGTTGTCTTTCTAACCGATACGGGCGGCTCGATTCAGTATGTCAACCCGGCATTTACTGCCGTTACTGGGTACGGGCGTGACGAAGCAATTGGTCGCACGCCGAACCTACTGAGAAGCGGTAAGCACAGTGAGGAGTTCTATCGCGACCTTTGGCAAACCATTACCGAAGGGCGCGTTTTCAAGGGGCGCATAGTCAATAGGCGCAAGGACGGAACACTATTCACTGAGGATGCCACAATTTCACCGGTCTTCGACATCTTCGGTAAAGTCGTCAACTTTGTCGCGGTAAACCGCGACATCACTGAAACTCTGCAGCTTGAGGAGCAACTTCGAGCGTCTCAGAAGATGGAAGCCATCGGAGTCCTTGCCGGTGGCGTGGCGCATGATTTCAATAACTTACTGTCAGTGGTGTTAAGCTTTACCCGATTTGCCATTGAAGGCCTCGAGGAAACCGATCCTCAATTGGCCGATCTTGTTGAAGTCCGTAACGCCGGAGAGCGCGCCGCCGCATTGACGCGTCAGCTGCTTGCTTTCAGTCGCAAGCAAGTTCTCGAGCCACAAGCCTTTCAGCTCAATCATCTCGTCTCAGAACTGGCCAATATGCTCCGGCGCTTGATCGGTGAAGATATTGCGCTGAGCTGTGAACTTCAACCCGATCTTGGACTGGTGCGAGCCGATCCCGGGCAGATTGAGCAGGTTGTGATGAACCTGGTCATCAACGCTCGGGATGCCATGCCCAATGGGGGCAAGGTGACGCTCGAAACCACCAACGTCGAGCTCGACGAGGAATACGCGTGCCGTCACGTGGCAGTGGTGCCAGGTTCCTACGTATTGCTCGCCATCAGTGACAATGGCTGCGGCATGGATCTGACCACCCGCCAGCGGCTCTTTGAACCGTTCTTTACGACCAAGGACAAGGACAAAGGTACCGGCCTAGGCCTTTCTACGGTGTATGGCATCGTCAAGCAAAGCAATGGCAACATCTGGGTCTACAGCGAGTTGGGGATCGGTACGACCTTCAAGGTATACCTGCCGAGGTTATTGGACGGCCAAATACAAGCCGAGCAGCGCGAGGCTTCCCTGCGCCCACCTGTTGGTAACGAAACAATTCTTGTCGTCGAAGACGAAGAACCAGTTCGGCGCGGCACTGCACGCATGCTAGAAGCAGCCGGGTATACTGTCCTTCTGGCCGCGAACGCCGACGAGGCAATCCGGATTTTTACTGAGCGCAAAGGTAAGATTGATCTGCTTCTGACCGACGTAATCATGCCGATAGTGAGCGGGCGGCAGCTTGCCGCGCAACTGCGAGCCCGATACGCAGCTCTCAAGGTACTTTACATGTCTGGCTACACGGATAACGCTATCGTTCATCATGGCGTCTTGGACCCAGGAACGAAGTTTATCTCAAAGCCATTTGACCCGGCGACATTGGCACGCAAGGTCCGTAACGCTCTCGACGGCGGAGCGAACGCGAACGCAAACGTTGCCACGCCCGCCGTTCGTCCGATATCGCTGTCGCCTAAGCATCGAAGTGTCTCGACCGGCGAGACTCGAAGCGCAAGCGAAACAAGTTCTCTCGTGGCTGAAGTGCGTTCGCTCCCGACGGACATCAAAATCGCGCTTCGAACGGCAGCTGTAGCCGCCCGATATGATGACATTGTTGCACTTTTGGATCCGCTTCGGGTGCTCACCCCGGCGCTCGCTGGCGTGATTCTGAAGCACACTAAGAGGTTTGACTATAGTCGCATTCTCAAGTTGCTGGAGGAACCCGGTACCGGCACTGACACGAAGGAGCCGGTATGAGCGCGGGCGGCATCCTCATTGTCGATGATTCGGTAGAGATTCTTCGCGCACTTGCCACCATCATCAAACGAGCCGGGCTTGTGCCTCGCCCAGTCACCAGCGGAAAGCTTGCCATCGAAGCTGCCATCGCGGAACCTCCGTCGCTGGTACTTCTTGATATGCAGATGCCGGATATGTCCGGATTGAGCGTGTGCAGGTGTTTCAAACAAGACACGCGCCTCCAAAGCATACCTATCATTTTCGTCAGCGGCCAACACCGACCCGACGAGAAAGTTGAAGCGTTTCTTGCTGGTGCTGTTGACTACGTCACAAAGCCATTTCACGAAGAAGAGGTGCTCGCCCGAATCAGCACCCACCTTCGCATTCAAGAACTTCAGCGCCAGTTGGAGTTGCAGAATGAGCGACTAGCTGTCGACCGCCGCTGGGCTAATGAACGGGCCACGTTGGTGAGCAGCAGCACGCGCGACGCACTTATCATACTCGACAATTCTGGCAACATCTCGGATTGGAACAGTGCGGCAGAAGACACGTTCGGCTGGGCGCGCGCGGAAGTGCTAGGCAAACAGCTGCATTCGCTGCTCGCGCCTGAACGCTTCCAGGCGGCACATCTGGCAGCATGGTCGCGGTTCCGCGCAACCGGGCAGGGCGAGGCAATTGGCAAAACTTTGGAGCTAGCTGCGCTCAGGAAGTCCGGCGAGGAATTTCCGATCGAATTATCAATCATCCCAACGATTTTGAACGACTGTTGGTGCGCAGTTGGCGTCGTAAGAGACATCACCGAACGCAAGCGCGCCGAGGCGAAGCTGCAGCATGAGGTAACAGAACGACACAAAATGGAGCTCGAACTTCGGCACGCTCAGAAGCTGGAGGTTGTTGGCCAACTTGCCGCAGGAATTGCTCACGAAATCAACACACCTACCCAATTCCTCGGAGACAACATTCAGTTTCTCAAGGAGGCCTTTGATGGTCTCGTGCGCTTGTCGAAGGAGTGTCACGCAGCAGTTGTGCAGCTCGGCCAAGCCGCAGAAAACCAACCGATATTCGACGGGCTCCGAATGATTGAGCACGAAATCGACCTTGGCTACATCACTGAAAATGCACCAATTGCCTTCGAGCGATGTATCGACGGTGTATCGAGGATCGCGCTCATCGTCCGCTCGATGAAGGAATTCGCCCACAATGACCAGCGCGAACAAGGCGCTGCGGATATCAATCGAGCGCTGAAGGCCACGCTTGTAATCGCGCGGAATGAGTACAAGTACGTGGCCGACGTAGCGACTGAATTCGCTGAACTACCTCCAGTAGTTTGCCATCTTGGCGACCTGAATCAGGTATTTTTGAATCTGATTGTGAACGCCGCCCATGCCGTTGGAGACAAGGTGGGCAGGAGCGGCGACAAAGGAGAAATTCGAATCAAGACCGCCATATCAGGCGATCAGGTGCGGATCGACATATCTGACAGTGGAACAGGTATTTCAGATTCTGCTCGCCAACACTTATTCGAACCATTTTTCACAACGAAGGAGATTGGCCGTGGCACGGGGCAGGGTCTGGCAATATCTCGAGCGATCGTCTGTGAGAGACATGGTGGCAGCATAACGTTCGAGTCGCAATTGGGAATTGGAACGACGTTTACTCTGCTCATTCCAGTCCAGGGGAAGAATCCGTGACTGACATTGGCAGCGGAACCAAGAAACGAGTTCTGTTCGTGGATGATGAACAAGGGATCCTCGACGGTCTTCGCAATCGACTGCGTCGCAAACGCGACCAGTGGGACATGAGTTTTGCGCTGGGCGGCAAGGACGCGCTTGAGCAGCTATCGCAGCAGCCATGCGATGTCATAGTGACTGACATGCGCATGCCGGGGATGGATGGTGCCACGCTCCTGATGCAGGTTCAGTCACTCTATCCGGACATTGTACGCATCGTGCTTTCAGGTCACGCCGAGTTCGAGGCGGCGCTCCGAGCGATTCCGGTTGCGCACCAGTTCCTGGCAAAACCCTGCGATCCGGGAATTCTGGAAAATGTAGTTGACCGCGCCTGTCAACTCCAAAGGCTAGTCAACGACGCAACCGTTCGGGCCATCGTTGGCAAGGTCAGCGGGCTTCCGGTGATGCCCCAGCTCTACTCCAAGTTGCGGCGCATGCTGACCGACGAGAAGTGTTCAATGCAAGACGTTGCCAATGTCATAAAGCAGGACGCTGGCATGTGCGCAAAGATCCTACAGTTGGTCAATTCGGCCTTCTTTCGCCTGTCTCGGCAGCTCAGTCGGATTGATGACGCCATTGGCTACCTCGGGCTCGAAGCCGTGCATCGGGTCGTGCTAGCAGGGGAGCTCTTTAGCGACGAGAGCCCATACAAGGCGGCTGGAGGCTTGCTAACGTCGTTGCGAACGCACTCGATTGCTACGGCAACCATTGCCTCCCAGCTATTGTCCAACAAAAAGCAGCAAGAAGACGCTTTCATTGCCGCGCTGCTGCACGATATTGGTAAGCTGCTCCTCGCCGTGTATATTCCGGATCATCTTAAGCTCGCCACGGAACACGCCAAGAGCACTGGCGTCAGCTTTCATGCAGGTGAGCTAGCGACCGCTGGGGTATCCCACGCTGAAGTCGGGGCCTACCTGCTTGGGATCTGGGGGCTCCCGTATTTCATCGTGGAAGCGGTTGCCAACCACCACGAACCAACGCGTGTCGAAGAGCCGGAGTTTGGTGTGCTCGGCGCGGTGTATGTTGGCGACGTTTTGGCGCATGAGCTGATTGACGGCACAAGCGAGCCGCTGGACCCAGCCTACGCCGAACGAGTGGGGCTTGCCCTTCGGTGGCCGGAATGGAAGAAGAGGTTTGGTCCGCTTGTGGCGGATCTCGGTGCTCGCCTAGTAAGCGGTTGAGTAGGAGGCTGTTTGGCGGAACGTCAGAAAATCTTATGCGTCGACGACGAGCCCAAGGTACTCGACGGGCTATCGTTGCAGTTAGGGCGTCTCTATCAAGTGGTTACTGCTCCTGGCGGCCAAGCTGGGCTCGAGTTGCTGAAAGCCAAGGGCCCCTTCGCCGTCGTCCTGTCCGATATGCGAATGCCCGGTATGGACGGCGCCGCTTTCCTTGCTCGAGTGCGTGTCGAATCCCCCGATAGCGTCCGGATGCTGTTGACCGGCTACAGCGACGTAGAGTCGGCAATTGCCGCAGTCAATGAGGGGCAGATATTTCGCTTCCTGTCGAAGCCTTGTTCACCCGAGAATCTGCGCCAAGCAATTGCGGCGGGGGTCGACCTGTATCGCCTTGTTTCCGCCGAGAAGGTTCTGCTCGAACAGACGTTGCGCGGCAGCATCAAGACTTTAATTGATGTCTTGTCACTGACCAATCCCACGGCATTTGGCAAAGCGACGCGGATTCGCGATCACGCTTCGGCATTGGCCAGCGAACTGGGTGTCACCAACTTGTGGCAGCTCGAGGTCGCAGCGATGCTCTCCCAACTTGGTACGGTGGTTCTGCCTGAGGCCACTCTGGAAAGTTACTTTCGGGGCCAGAGCCTTACCGCGCAAGAGCAAGCCATGGTGGCTCGGGTCCCAATACTAAATCAGGAACTGCTCGCTAATATTCCGCGCTTGGAAGTAGTTAGGGACTGGGTTGCCGAGGTCAACATTATTCATTCGGCAAGTGTGGCGGTACCAAAGCGCTGGGCAGAGCAGTGCTCGGAACTGAAGATTTTACGCATCGCGAGCGACTTCGATCGACTCGAGTTGGAAGGCTTGGCAACGCACGATGCCCTGGACGTAATGCGCGGTCGGAGCGGTTGGTACGATGAGCCAAGCCTTGACGCGTTTGCGCGGATCCGGCAGGCGAAGACCCAAGGCCAAGTGCGGGAGCTTGGCCTCGCGGCAGTTGCTGCTGGAATGATCCTGATTACCGAGGTGCGCACCACCAACGGGGTGCTCGTCTTGGCGCGTGGCCATCAGTTTACCGCGAGTTCAATCGAGCGGCTGCGGAACTACCCCAAGAACACGCTTAGGGAACCACTTCGCATCACCGAGAAGTAGGGCTTTTGCTCGCTTTGGTGCTCGGTGATTCTATCGGCAATCTAACAACGAAGGTCGTGCCATGGCCTAACTCGGATTCGAAATCGAGTGTACCGTGGTGTTGCGTCACAATCGCGCGCGCCAAGGGCAAGCCCTGGCCAGTCCCCTTGCCCACCGGCTTTGTTGTGAAGAAGGGATCAAAAATGCGTGTCCTGATGTTTTCGGGAATGCCTCGACCGGTGTCGGAAATCCGTATCTCTACTTGATCCGCGAGGCGCCGCGTCGTGATGCGAATGCTTCCTTTGTTCCCGGTGTCGCCCACGACGTCCCCAATGGCATGCGCTGCATTGGTGATGAGGTTGAGGAACACCTGATTGATTTCGCCAATAACACAGTCTGCCTTGGGCAGATCTGCCGCAAACTCACGCTCGATGTCGGCAACGTACTTCCACACGTTCGTGGAGATTGTGATGGTTGTCTCAAGCGCATGATTGAGCTCTTCAGGCCGCTTCTCTCGTTGCCCCGGGTGGGAAAATGCCTTCATGGCTTGGACAATCACACTGACACGCTGCACACCGTCAATCGCAGCCGCGAAGGCGGACTTCAGGTGTTCAATCATGTAGTCAATGTCCAGTTCGGCTTCCACCTGCTTCAGTTCCAGAGCAAGAGCTTCCGGCATGGCTGCTCGATATCGGCCCAGTACTTGCGTCAGTGCGTCACCGGCCTCAGCCAAAAAGTGCAAGTTGTCGCCAACGAATTGCAGAGGTGTGTTTATCTCATGGGCGATTCCGGCCGCAAGCTGGCCAATGGCTTCGAGCTTTTGAGATTGCAGGCCTTGCTCGCGTTGGTGTTTCTCGGCCGTAATGTCTCTCACCACGAAGAGCACTTCTTCGTCCGTGGATGGAAAGACACGAATATCGACGTCGCAGGCAGCAACTTGGTCTGAGCCCGCGCGTTGCTGCGCTTCGAAGTGGATTGGGCGCCGCTCCTGGATAGCAGCCGAGAGCGCACCAGCGCCTTGGCTCCACCAACTACTGGCAAAGGGTACTTGGCTCAACTTCTGCCCTGGGCTGGGCAATTCTGCGGCATGCACCGCACAGCTATCAGGGATCTTGACATCAACCACTGACGAGTCATGTTGAACACGGATCAGCAGATCGGGTATGGCGTTGATCAGACTCGTTTGGCGTCGTTCAGCTCTCACTTGGGACGTAACGTCGCCAAAGGCGATTACGAGTCGTATTGCGTCGCCCTGTGCATTGCGGTGCACCGCTCCGCGCCCTCTAAGCCAACGCCACCCAGCAACGCGATGTCTAACCCGAAACGTCAAATCAAACGGCCAGGCTCCTGATATCAAATCTTGCAGGTCTTTTGCCACCATCGGGCGATCTTCAGGGTGGCTGAGCTCCAACCATGACCAAGGCGTCTCGGGAAAGGGTTCGTCTTCGTAGCCAAGCAGCAGCTTGAACCTCGAACTATAGTGAATGTTGTTGTCGTCGAGGTGCCAGTCAAGGAAGCCGTCGGCCATAGCTTCAAGCAGCAGATCGAGGAGCTCAAGGCGGTTGCTGTCCGCTGGTGGCTGCGTGCCCGTCAAATTCGCCTGTTCAACAACTTGAGTCATCCTGTTGCTAGGTTCCAATACGGCCAAGCCGCGGACTGCAACAGTGGGCCAAACGCGGAAACCTGCAGAGGTCGCTGCGTGGCAGCTTGCTAGAATTGCTTGGGAATTGCGCGCCTGCACGCGGCCGGGCTAATTGTTCGCCGGCTCTGGCGCGCCGCCATCCGGCGACGCCTCGACCTCTTTGCGCACGAAGGTGAGCGGCAATGCCACGTCGATGCACCCAGAGTCTGGCTGCACCGTGGTTTCGCGCAGGCGTTCGATCACGCATTTAACGAAGGGTTCCGAGCTCGACAATGGCCCCTTTTCGACGCGGACTTCGCAAGGCTGTCGCCCCTTGGCCAGGCGCAGCCGCACCAGCATCTTGCCTTCAAGTTGGTTCTGGTCTTTGAGTGCGGCCTCGTAGCAATCTTGAGCCTTCTGCGCAGCTACGCGCAGTTCCGCCACGCCCGAGGCCGATAGATCGCCGTCGCAAGATTCCGCGTCACAGCGGCCCGGTGTTGCGACCAGCCCCGGTGCCGCCGCTTGGATACAACCGTTGCTCGAAGTGCACGCCCCACGATTGGGTTGACTCGCCGAGCGCTGAGTGAGCGAGTAGTCCTCGATGTCACCCGCGGCGGACGCCGGATTGGCGCTCGTGCGCGCGGGCTGGGCCGTACATGCGCACCACGACGTAGTCGCGACGCATAGACAAAACCAAAACCGGCCTCGCATCAGAGATCCGTGACCAGGTCGTCCTTGTGCACGACCACCAGGTCCTTGGCGCGCTCGCCGAACAGTTGCTCGAGCGGCTCGCCTTTCTTGCCGGCACTGCGCGCCACCTCAGTGGCGCCCAGGCGGGATAGCCCGCGGCCAATCTCGCGACCTTCGGAGTCGACGAGGCTCACCGCATCCCCCGCGTGAAAGTCGCCGCGCACGCCGAGAACGCCCACAGGCAAAAGGCTACTCTTGCCGCCAGAAACCACCTTGACCGCGCCGGCGTCGAGGAGCACGGCCCCCTTTGGGCGGAGCGTGTAGGCGATCCAGTGTTTACGCGCGCGAAGTGCCCGTGGAGAAACTGGAATCAGCGTGCCGATGTCGGCGCCGCTCAAGACTTGGCTGATGGTCTTTGGTTTTCGTGCCGACGCGATCACGACTGAAGCGCCACTGCGCGCGCCTTTGCGCGCAGCATTGACCTTACTCGCCATGCCACCGGTACCCACGCTTTCGCCGCGGCGCTCGACAGTGCCGATGGCGGTGTCTTCACGCAGGATGGCGATCCGTTTGCCCTTGTCGTCGAGCACAGCATCAACGTCGGTCAATAGGATCACGACCTCGGCGCCGACCAGCGGCGCCACCATGGCGGCGAGTTGGTCGTTGTCACCGAAGCGGATCTCGTCGGTCGCTACGGTGTCATTTTCGTTGATGATCGGCACAGCACCAGCTTCGAGCAACGCCGCCAAAGCTTGACGCGCGTTGTTGGCGCGATCGCGTTCGGCCAGATCCGAATGGGTCAAAAGAACCTGGGCGGCGGTGATCCCGACTTCAGCAAAGGCCTCGTCGTAGCGGCGCATAAGGACGCTTTGGCCTGCAGCGGCAGCGGCCTGCAGCCGTGCCATTTCCTTGGGGCGAGAACGGTAACCGAGCCGCCCGCAACCGATCGCAATGGCCCCGCTCGTGACAATGACGAAACTGTAGCCCTTGGCAACAAGCCCCGCGACCTCTTCAGCGAGCCGCGCTGCAGCCGAATCATCGACGCTGAGGCTACTCGAACCAATCTTTACGATCACTCGCCGCGCGCGGGACAGAAACGCTCTTGAGTCGGTCATGGTCGCATCCAAACCATCAGGCAGAGCCATAAGGAGCCAATGGCGTAGCCCAGAATGACCGCTCAAAAGCCACGGTCAAGGGGATCGAGCCGGAATAACGGCAGGCTGTGCCGGTCACACCAGCCGAGAAGCGGCTCGGTGATGGGACGCCCGAACGCATCTTTCGACAACTCGACGACGAAGGCGGTACGCTTTTCACCGTAGGGTGAGGCCAACCGAATCGGCGCGAGCCGTAGCTCTTCAGTATCGAGCCCTTCGGGCAAAACGTCGAGGGCGGCGTCAATCACGACCAGCGTGCGTACGCGTTCTGCGGGGGTTGCGGAAAGCTCGCAACTTAGGCCGTTTTCCACCCAAAGTAACTGATCGAGCGCGCCAATCCACGAGTGCTCGACCGCGTGCCGGACTGGCCCCGAGACCCAGGCCAGCCAACGCTTGTGTTGGATGAGCCGCGACAACGCAGTTCCATAACGCGACCAGCCGTCCATCTCAAGGATCCCAATCGGCAAGTCGACGACGACTACCTCTGGCTCGAACAGCGCGGCTTCTGCCAGGCCCGCCAGATAATAGTCAACCTTGGGCCGCCGCTTGCTTTGCTGTCGCGTCATTTGCCCGAGCCCCAACCGTTCGATGGCTGCGTCGGCGCGCTGTTTGGCCGCTGCACTCGTGCAGCCACCCAACAATGCGGATAGAACGAGCCCTTCGCGCAGCGACGCCTTTGCCTGCATGGGCCAAGGCCGAGCTACCGCGAATGCAGCCGTCTCTCGCGCGCGCTCAAGCTCGAATCCGCCAATCCGAAAGCTGCCTGAGGCCACGTCGCCCACCCCGGCCAAGGCCTCGATGATAGCGTGCCCCTGCCCGAGCAGGCCAATCCGATCTCCTGAAGAACAGAGGCTCACCGATTCGAGAACGCAGCGTCCCTCGATATCGATACGGACGTCGTCGAGTTCGAGTAGCGGCTGGCTCATGGAAGCGTGGCGAGCTCCTCGAGTCGCATGACTGGACGGTCACTTTCGTACATCACAAACGGCACGAGCGCGCTTGCCATCTCGGTGAGCTGGGCCGGCAATGCCGGAATCGAGGCGGCAGCCCTGGCACCATCGAGCCCGAGCAGCTGCGTCAAAAGTGACCCGTCCGGCGGAGGTAGTTCAACAATCGGCGCGGCCTCGGGGAGCTCGGCCATGTGTCGCGCGTGGGCAATGGCTTGACGCAAGCCGCCTAGTTCGTCGATGAGGTGATGGCCAAGCGCTTGTTCACCGGTGAACACTCGACCCTGGCCAACGCGATCGATGTCGGCTTTAGGCAAGCTGCGACCAATCGACACCCGCGACAAGAATAAATCGTAGTATTGGGCGACCTTCTGGGCCAAAACCGCACGCTCTTCGTCGGTGTAGGGTCGATAGATCGACTCGCCGTCGGCGCGCGCGCTCGACTTCACTGTGTCGGTGGTAACCCCGATCTTGGCGAGCAATTGGGCCACGTCAGCCTTACCGGCAAAGACGCCGATGCTGCCCGTGATGGTGGCTGGGCTGGCAAAGATCCGGTGCGTAGCCGAAGCGATATAGTAGCCTCCGCTTGCGGCAACCGATCCCATGCTGCAAACTACGGGTTTAGCGTGGGCGAGCAATTGCAGCTCGCGCCAAATGGTGTCGGCCGCCATCGCCGAGCCTCCGGGCGATTCGATGCGCAGAACGACTGCGCCTACCTGCGGATCTTCGCGCAGTTTTTTGATATTCTCGACCAACGTAGCAGAGCCGGCCATGCGAACACCGACGAGCGGTATGGTCTGGCTCTTGCCTCCTGTCATGTCGCCGTCGACATAGAGCACCGCTACCCGTCGTAGTGCACCGTATTGATTTGCGGCGCGCAAGGAGGGATTCTCCACCATGCGGATCCGCTGCCCGACAAGCCTACCCACACGATCGCCGATCTCATCTGAGTAGGCGTAGTCGTCGATCAAACCCGCCAGCTTGGCCTCGGAGGAAACGAACGGCCCCTTGGCGATCCGCGCGGCCACGACACCGGGAGCAAGCCCGCGGCCAGCGCCAACGCCACCCATCCATTGACGTTCGATCGAGCGCATCAATTCCATGCGGTCATCACGGGCAATCGCCGTCGGACCCTCGCGCGTGAACATTTCCGGAGCGCTCTTGTGATCGCCGATGCGCACAATATCCGCGCGCACGCCGAGTTTGTCGAGGAGCCCTTTGATATAGAACTGCGTCGACGAAAACCCAGTAAATCGGAGACCGCCCGCCGGGTGCATCAGGATCCGGTCGGCCGCGGAACAAACGTAGAGCGACGTGCCGCCAGCATCACCGATGTGGCAAGCAACCTTTTTGCCATGGGCTCGCAGCAAAGCAATCGCGTCCCGCAGCTCTTGGGCATGCGCGGTGCTACTGGCTGGAGCTGCCTCGAGTTCGAACACGACTGCATCCACCGCTGGTTCGCGCTCCGCAATCGCCCACAGTTTGCGCAAGAGCGCCACGTGCTTGCGCGCCGAGGGCGTTTCATCCATCCGTACCAGCACGCCAAAGTGCGGCGTTTCCACGCCCGTACTCTCGCGGTAGCCGCGCATCGCGATGTCGAAGCCAAGATTTTGACCGGGTCGATACTTGGCACCATCGCCCAATCCTTTGCCAAATACCGAGGTGACACTTCCTTCAAGACTTCCGTCAGGACCGTTTAGATCGATCGCAATCCCGGCAGAAGCAACCCAATCGCGACGCTCGCTGCGGTCGATGACCGCGAAATCGCCACGGACCTGACCGAACGAAGGGATGCGAACGCCGAGCGTAAACCTCGGCATGAAGTAGTCATCGGCGTCGCGTGGAAACACGTAGCCGCCAACCACGCCCAACTCCACGGTGTCGGTGTTGAAGGGGCGAATCGACAGCGCAAACTCCCACGCAGGATCGAGCACCCAACCGTAAGCGTTGCTGGGCGAATTCAGATTACGCCCCGAGATCCCGAGCCCCACGGCATTCCAAGGTCGCGCCGCCCAACCGAGGCTCCAGGAATGGATCCCGTGCAGCCAGCGCGACTCGCTATAGTAATGCTGATACGAGAAGCCCAATGCCGATACGTTTGACGTTTTCAGACCCAAACCGAAGGTCAATACTTGGTAGCGCGCGATGTTTGCGTTCGTTGGCGGGTTGACCAGATCGAGGCGCAGCGCTGTGCCCATGTCCAAGAACGGAATTGGGAACCCGACTGCCACGGCGTGGCCTTGCCACGGCACAACCGCCCGCTCGTCGAGGTAGAGACTCGACCAGCGCAACTCGGGACCGGGTTGGAATGCCAGTAGTGCGGGATTCGTCGTTGCAGACGTGGTGTCGCGATTGCTGGTGGCGTCGCGACCGAACGCCGGCAAGGTCGTCGGGCGTCCGAAGCCATAGGCCTGAGCTTCGGCGTCGAGGCAGCACAACATGCCCAGAAGCCCCACGAGTCCAGAAATTGCGGAGGATGCGGCGCGTTTCATTTTCGGGCAGAGCTTAGACCGAACTTGTGCAATAGGCACAATCGCCCGCACCAAGGCCGACAAAACTCGACGAATCCCGGCTTTTCCCACGCTTGAATGACGAGCTACGCCGCGCCAATGGCAGCGACAGGCGCCGTACGGCTGCCGGTTCAATCTGACTTGTCGAAACCGGTCGAGCCATGCCAAGGTCTCGGCGTGAAGCTGGTTTTGGTTAGTGTCGTCGCAATTACGTCGGGCTGCGTGCCCATGGCCAAGCCACTGCCTACCGGCACATCGACGCTCAACGCCCCGCCGCCACCAGCCTCGCAGAAGAACGCTACGTCGCTACTCAACGAGACCCCGTCGATCGTGGCCCCGAACGAGCCCCCGCCGCCGCTCCCTGGTCAACGGCACGTCAACGGCGCATGGCGTTGGACGGGCACTGAGTATCGCTGGATCCCGGCACATAACGAAGCCGGGGCTTCTGCTACCGTGTGGAAGCGGGAGTAGGTTGGCTGCAGGGCGGTGACGCTTGGTCGAAACCTGGGACACGCCCGGAGCAGTACGACGAGCCCACACGGCGTCGACCGATGACTGGCAAAGAAATCGCACCAAACGCAATGAACACTGCCTTGAGATGCTCGAATAGCCAAGTAGTCTTGAATTGTCCACTGGCACCGTGAAAGATGTCGGCTGCTGTGGAGCCGTAAGTCCAGGTCTGGCAGAGTGCGCAGATCCCCGTTGGCAGCGTCGATGAAGCCATCGCTGTCCTATCAACCCCTATTCGGACGAGGCCGCTGGGCACCCCTTCGAACCTGGGGTTGAGGCAACGAGATCGTACTTTCCGACAGGGAGCTCGGCGGGAACCGTCAACTTGGTCGTGAATCGGCCGTCACCATCCGTCATTAGGCTGCCACCTAGAAACGAGCGCGATTGCCGCACGAACCCGATGTCGACGCGCACGTTCGCGCAGTTACCAAACCCGGCTTCGACGCGCCCGGTGAGCCCGAGCTCTTGACCACGTTGAACTTCCCCAGACGTGGTCAATGCCACAATCACCCGACCACGACCGCGCGCTGCAGGCGCTTGTGCAGTCGGCAATGGTACAGCCGGAGCCAGCCCGATCGAATTGGCAGTGCTCGGTAGAGTCGCCGGTTCGGACGTTGGCTGCCCTTGCGGCAAAGGCAGCATGGTTGCAGCCGGCGCCGCGGACTGACCTGAACTACTCGGTTCACTGCCACTCGGGGAAAGGGACTGCTCTGCCGCCTGGGCCCGCTTGGGCCACGCAAATACCTCGGCAGGCGGGCGGTGGGGAGCACCCGCTGGGGCTTCGCCGCGGTAGTCGATACCGGATGCTGCGCCGCCCAGATCGATTCGATGCCAGTGGACTCCGCCATAGACTTCGACCCAGGCATGTGCCTCGTTGTGAACGAAGCGTGCAGGAATACCCAAACCAAGCGCGGTGACGACGAAGGCGTAGGCGCGATGGCGACAAACCCCTTTGCGCGACGCGACGAGTTCGCGATAGAGCGCCTCGCCTTGTGCGGCAGCGGGCCGCTCCCGCGACTCGGCAAAGCTGCGGAAATGGGTGACGAGGCGCTCCAAGGCCTCAGCTGGCGAAAGCACGCGCGAAACGCCAATTCGTTGCACGAGCGGCATCACGACCTGCTCGACGTTGGCCGGTACTTGGGGCAACTCGGACACGAGTGCCGAATACGATGTTGCTTCGATGCGCCCATCGAAGGCCGCCCGAGCCACGCCAACGTGCATCACCAGGCGCGCCTTGGCGCGCCCCTCGGGAGCGCGCAAGAACCAATTCTCGGCGCGGTCGACGTAGAACCCAAACGGCGTTTCGGGTTCCAAGTGCGCCGAATAGATCGTCATGTGCGGCCCGGCACTGGGTACGCGAACCATTTCGCCGGCAACCAATTCCAATACCAAATCGCCAAAGAACTGATCGTCACTGGCCAAAGGAGCACCCGCGATCGTCACGGGCCGCAATCGCGAATCCGAGACGGTCAAATCGAATTCCGCGTTCACGGCATCGAAGACGTGGGTACGCTTGAACGGAGCAATACTTGGTCGGAAAGGTTCGTGGTACGTCAGGCGCCCAGGATCTGTCGTCTCTCGGTCAATGCGGAAGCGCTTGACTGCGTCGGTTTGGCGTTCGCCATAGGTCGGCTCATTGCGGTCGACGGGACGAGCTGGATCGGGCAGCGGCACAGCACCCGACTGAGCCTTGATAGCCGCCGGCAGGCCCGAAGCCGTCACACGAACGCCCAACTCCAGATCTTCCTTTGGATCCGCGTCGAATTGCTCGTGCAGCACCGGGTTAAACTCGGCCAGCGCCCAACCAACGCCCAAAAGGGCGAGTAAGCTGACCGCTACACCCACGAGCTTGCCTTGTAGTCTAGCAACCATGCGTCGGCCGAGGGTAGCACGGCCAAGATCTGCGCGGTTTGAACACAGCATGCCCGGACGGAAGAATCCGACATGCCCTTACGTAAAGTTATCGAAATGTTGCCAAGGAAAACATTCGACGAGTTTTCTCATCGCCTCGGGAACGAATCCGACGTTGCGCTGTCGTAGGTGCGAATGGTGCCAATCGAGATGGGCGAGCCCAGTCCGGAACCCGCGAAGCTGATGCGCTCACGCCCTGTGCTGGGCCCCGGAGGCCGTGGGCGGTCGGCCGCGCTCGCGGCAATACATGGTGCCATTCTTGGCTCGTTGATGTGGGGCTGTGTCTCTTTTCCGTTACTGTCCAATCGTCCGACACCTGCCCCGACCGTTCCTGCCGCCGCCCAACACGCCCGCCATCGTCAGCCACTCGGAAAGTCCACCTTGGCGCTCGGCATCGACGACGATTACGTGGTGCGCATCGTGGCGCCCGCAACCACGTGCTCTGGCACGTTAATCGCGGAAGATCTCGTGCTGACTGCCCACCATTGCGTCAGTGTCCGCGACGGAAAGGGTCGCATGCTGCCGGCCGATCTCGAGCCTTCGCGGCTCACCGTCGAGTTGGGCACTGGGCATTTCCCTTGGGCCGAAGTCTCGGTGAGGGCAATCGTATCACCTGGTTGTGGCTATGCTGCTGGGGTCGGCGATCTGGCCATCCTGGTTCTCCCGAAGCGCCTGCGGGGCGTGCGGTACGTTCCACCCGCTTTGGATCGCGAGCCGCAAAACGGCGACGAGGTATCGCACATTGGGTTTGGCCGCTGTGCATTGTCCGAGGACGGGATCTACCTCAAGCATCGCGCCGCCGGTCGTGTAGACTTGGTTACCAAAACCGGGTTTCGCGTTAACGCTCCGCTCTGCCCCGGAGACTCAGGCGGCCCGGTCATGTTGCATGCCAGTAGGGTTTTGATCGGCGTAGTGTCCGCCGGTGCGATGGATGGCAACGAGGCCTCACCGGATCGTGTCGAGTTTGCCCGCCTCGATCAATTTAGAGGACTCTTTGCCAACGCGACGCGCGTTGCAGCGGGCACACCAATGAGCGAGCTGCCGCCCATCGACTGCCCGCTGGCCCAACCCGAGCCAGAGCCGAGCGCCAACTCGGCTAAATTCCCTCGGCGTCAACGCTAGCCGGCAACCGCGCAGCGGACGCCTCAGCCGAATTAACGGCCATTGGGCGGAACCGCGACGCCACAACCAACAATTCCAGATCGTCGGCGCGCTCGGGATAGAATGGTCGGAGCATGCGCAGCGTCATCCGTTTCATAGTATGGACCGCGATCCTCGCGGGCTGCTTCGTCGGGTTGGCTCGGGCTACGGCGATACGCTGGTGGCAAGTTCCGATAGATGACCCATGGCTCGCGACCTCAGTGTCTCCGACGCTCAGGCCGGGAGACTGGGTCATCTTGTGGCGCCTGACTCGACCAGCTGAAGGCGCGCTGGTGATGTGCCCAGAACCCAAGGCGCCCGAGCGTATCGTTTTGGGCCGAGTGATCGGCACGAGCAATGACGAGGTCGGGTTCAACCAAGGCCAATTGCGCCTGAACGGTCACGGCTTGCCAACCGAGCGAAGCTGCGACGCATTTGACGTGAATCACCCGAAGACCAGCGACCCGTTCCACCAAGGCTGTAGCGTTGAGGATCTCGAGGGCAAGTTGTACCAGCGAGGCAACGCAATTGCAGGGCTACCGCCGCCCTCGCCGCCCAGCGTAACGACCGTGGACCCAGGCCGGTACTTCCTCGTCAGTGACAATCGCCAATTTCCTTTCGACTCGCGCGACTATGGGACTGTAGAATCGCTAACTTGCAAGGAAACTGTGGTCTTTCGGCTTTGGGGAAAGAGCGGCTACTTCGATCAGCAGGGGCGATTCGAGGTAGTTCACTAATTCGGACCCACGATTGCCGTATTAGGGCACACGGCACTTGCCCTCAGCACGAGCAGATCATAATCTAACGAGATTGGATGAATGGCCGACCGGCTCTACACGATAGGCGTCGTCTGCGGGACCTGCGAGACGGTTAGTCCGATGGGCACACCGGGTTGCCCGATCTGCAATCGAAGTCTAGGACTCTCTCTGGAGTCGCAGCTGGGGCCTCGTATGCCTCTAGCCACACCGTCGAAGGAGGGACCGCGAAATGGTCCTTTGCAGATGGGCGATTTTGATCGACTCTCCCCGGGCACGGCAGAAGTTCCCCGGCGGGTCGACGCAACCAAGGACCAGTCGGAGGAGGAGCGGATGGACCAAGTAAAGCACTACGTATGTGATTCCTGCATGACCCCGGTTCCCCGCGGCCACAAGTTCTGTGGGCGCTGCGGAGCAGTCGTTCCAGACGACGCGGCCAATCTGCGGGTGAAGCTCTTTAGCGACATGCAGAACCCGGAGAAGGCACGCTTGCTCCTCATCCGCGGCGATGGGCGCGACGGCCTCTCTTACCACCTCAAGGCCGAGCAGCATGTCGTTGGACGAACAGGTCAGATTGAATTTCCGGATGATCCCTTCGTTTCACCGCGACACGCCAATCTCTTCTATCGGGACAGTCGGCTCGTCGTGCGCGACGAGGGGAGCGTCAACGGTGTGTACTTCCGCGTTCGCGGGACCGTCGAGATTATGCCCGGTGACACGTTCCTCGCGGGCGAGCAGTTGTTCCGGCTGGATCCCGCACCGCGTATCAACGATACCGCCGAAGCCGACGGCACCTTCTTCTACTCCTCACCGAAGTACACAAGCACCTTCCGCCTCGTGCAGATCCTCGAAGGCGGCTCGCCAGGTATGACAGTGTGTTCCCGCGGCACCACGCTGCAAGTCGGTCGCGAAGACGGCGACCTAAACTTCCCGGGCGACGTTTACATGTCTGCCAAGCACGTCACCATCGAAGAACGCGACGGGCGTTTTTACCTGACCGATCACGAGAGCCGCAACGGCAGCTACATTCGGATCAAGAGCGAGCAATTGCTCGGCCATGGCGACTACCTGTTCATCGGCCGCAAGTTGTTGCGCGTCGAATTGAACGTGAACTAGCAGAAGGCTAGATCCAGGCAGACCCACCGCTCATAGCGCCACGAGTGACCTCGACGAAAGTCGGGGGCATTGGTGTTTCTGGGATCGGTCAAGTTGACTTATCGGAACACCTAGCCATCGCCCAGAAGTGTCCGTATCTTGGTGGCAATGCCGCGCCCCGAGTTCTTCGAAGACGTCAAGATCCAGTTCAAACAAGCCGCTTGCCACACGTCACATCGGTCGGGGCTGCTCGATCAGATTGAGGCCTGCAATGCGGTCTATCGCATTCGGTTCCCGGTCGAGCTGGATAACGGCTCGATTCTGGTGGTAGAAGCCTATCGCGCCGAGCACAGTCACCACCGCATGCCCACCAAGGGCGGCATCCGCTACAGCCTTGATGTGGATGAAGACGAAGTAATGGCCCTCGCCGCACTGATGACGTTCAAATGCGCGTTGGTGGGGATCCCGTTCGGTGGCGCCAAGGGCGGAGTCCGCGTCGCCCCTAGTCAGCATAGCGTTCGTGAACTCGAGCGCATCACGCGGCGATATGCCTTTGAGCTGATGAAGAAGAACTTCCTCGGGCCTGCGACGGACGTGCCCGCGCCAGACTACGGTACAGGCGAACGTGAAATGGGTTGGATCTTCGACACCTATAAGGCATTGCGCCCCGATGATCTCAACGCAGCAGCCTGCGTCACCGCCAAACCAATCGCCCTCGGCGGGATCCCGGGCCGCACCGAAGCGACCGGGCTCGGTGTGTACTTCGGCATTCGGGAGCTATTCGACGACGCTCTCATGCTCGAACGCCTAGGCTGCTCGCCCGGGATTGCGGGCAAACGTTTTGTCATCCAAGGCCTGGGCAATGTCGGGCTTCACGCGGCGCGCGCGATTGCGGCGGGTGGCGGAATTCTCGTCGGCCTCGCCGAAATCGAGGGAGCCCTCGCCCATCCCGATGGGCTCGATCTCGAACGTGTCCTGCAGCATCGTCGCGATACGGGTCGCATCCTCGACTTCCCCGGCGCCCACAACCTGACCACCGCCGCGGCCCTGGAGCTCGAGTGTGACGTCTTAGTCCCGGCGGCGTTACAGCACCAAATCCGCGCCGACAATGCAGCGCAGATCCGCGCAAAAGTTGTCGCTGAAGCTGCCAACGGCCCGGTGACGAGCGCCGCCGATGCTATCCTCAAATCGCGCAACATCGTGATTTTGCCGGACGTATTCCTCAACGCAGGCGGTGTCACGGTATCGTACTTCGAGTGGCTCAAGAACATCGAGCACGTTAGCTTCGAACGCCTGATAACGCGCTGGGAACAGACGGTAGGGGAGCGATTCGCCAATGCCCTCGAAAAGCTAACGGGCAACGCGTTGCCCGTCGATGAGCGGCGCACGCTCGTCCTTGGCCCCTCAGAGCGTGACATCGTGAGGACGGCGCTCGAAAACACGATGATCATCGCTTACCGAGCGATACGCGAACTCCAAACGGCGCGTGGTCTCGAGGATCTGAGAACTGCGGCGTGGCTCCTCGCGATTGAACGGGTTGCCGAAGTGTACGAGCGCTCCGGAGTTTTTCCCTGAGCAGACTTTTATTTCCAGTAGCACATGTCGGCAACATCGAGCAAACGCTGCTCGCGGCACTGCACACAGTGTCCAAACTCATGCATACTCGCCGCCGACGGCCGCACGCCCTGTGCCAAGCCGTTGGAAAGGTGTTCGTCTCGCAATGCAGAACGTGAACCGTTGGTTTGCCCTGGGGTTGGTGGGAAGTGCGCTCGGATGTGCCGACGGTGCTGGGCCGGCGAACCTTGCGCTGCAAGTGGCACCCGAGAATGAATCCGCCGTGGTGCGAACAGCCGAAGCCATCAAGCCGCACCGCGACGTGGGGCGCAAACTCATGATCATCGGGACACAAACCGATGTGCTCGTCGGGACTGTAACTGCCGATGCCATCTTCGTCGATCGAATGATTGCGGACGTGGGCGGCAAGGACAACCTTCACGTGCTCGTGGTTCCCGCTGCTAGCGGGATCCCCGCGTGGTTGCCCGGGTACCTGAGCCGAGTCCTCGTGACGCGTGGTGTGCCCGCGGGCAATCTCGAAGTTGCTCACATCGCGACCGTCGACGACGATACGACGCCCGACGTGGATGAGAGCACGTGGAACCACGGAGCCTACTTGCCGAGCGAGGTGGCCAAGATCGCGCGCGCCAATGTCGTGTGGTTCGCTGGTGGCGATCAGAGCCGCTGTGTGAGCTTGCTCTTGGATCAAGCGGGCAACGCATCCCCCTTCCAAGCCGCCGTCAAAGCCAAATTGGCTGCCAACGACCTGATCATTGCCGGCTACAGTGCCGGCGCCGCCATCATGAGCGATCCAATGATTGGGGGCGGTACGTCGTGGGGTGCGCTAACGCTCCCGCCAGATCCGGATCCAGCCTGCAACACCGACGCTATCTGTGTGGCACGCGGGCTCGGCTACATCCCCGAACGGTACTCGGTGCTCACCGATCAGCATTTCATGCAGCGCGGTCGCTTCGCGCGTTCGGTGCGCGCATTGGGTGTGGCCGATCGCAAGACCTCGTGGGGCGTCGATGCCTATACCGCCTTCTACGTCGACTTCAATCGCGAACAAGCAGAGGTCGTCGGCGTGCCAAAACTCGGCAGCGTAGGAATCGTTGGCCGTGATGGCGCGGAGTTGAATCACGAGCAAGCAGGGCCGCCCTTCACCGGTGACCAATACACGGTCAGTGTGCTTTCAGTCGGCGACACCTACAACTTGCCGAGCAAAGCCCACCCGCACGGCGAGGGCATTCACCCGAATGGTGACGATTACTACGAGCCCTTTTCGCAATACTACTCGGACATGCCCGTCTTCACGGATGCCTTTGGCAAGGACGTCCTCTACTACAATATCGCCGAGTACTTTGCCGACGGCACCCCGCTCGCCTCGGGCGCTCGCGTCGACGCGCTTTCGCTCCTGGCCCAGGAAACTGGTGACACCTTCGGCTTCCGCTTGCGCTTCACCGCCGACAAGCACTCGGAGGTCGCGTGGAACAGTGAATCGGGGTACTCGATGTTCAACGCACGGCTGCAGATCTCGACGGTAATGGCAAAGATCAATGGCATTGGGCCGTAGTGCCGACGGACCGGAGGCATCAATGGGTTCGGCTCGACTACGTCGTTCCGGCCAAACACGCCTTGGCGCACAAAAACGTAGTTGTGGCACGATCAACCCAATCAGGCGAAGGCTCGACATGATGTCGATACCTTCGCCTGGGCGTCATTGGGCTGGTAATCGTGTTGGGGGCACTTAGACCGCTACTTACCGTCCGCGTAACTCGGAAGTGCGCCGAAGTTGAATCCGAGACCCGCCAAATAGAGGTAACCGGACGCGCCGTCCTTGAAGGATTTCATCATGGTGAACTCGGGCTGCATCGCGAAACCATCGAGGATGCGCACGTTGACGCCAAGGCCGAACCGCCCGATGATGCCAGTGTTCGCGTCGGCCTTCACAGAGTCACTGCTACTGCCGCTCGAAGCGCTGGAGCTGCCAGAGATAACGCCGTACATGATGCCAGCCGTCGGCATGAGCGTGACGCTTGAGCCCAAGTTGACACCCATGAGTAGTGGCAAGTGCAAGTAGGTACCCATGATGCTTACGCTCGAATTGGACGTACCACTCGAACTGCTCGTGCTGAAATAGAAGAACTGAGCACCCGGGTCGATTGCCATATCGAAACTTCGGCTCTTCAAGAAGTTGAATTTGCCGTCGACGCCAAGCGTTGAAGAGTTCGCAATACGAACGCCAATGTCGAGGTTATCGGTAGCACCGACTCGCAAAGTGTAAGTTGGGGCCGTCGGGAAGGTGGCACCACCGCTATCGGTCTTCGCTCCGATGGCTTCGGCAGCAATTGAATGCGATATCTTGCCCGCGGGCGTCGTACGCGGCGTCCCGTAAATGTTGGGGTTGGGGCATCCCGTCAGTGTAAACAACCAACCCAGGCCAACAACCAGTCCCAACCCCTTGACAGCGTCATGCATAGAGAGCTCCGATCGAAGCAGCGGGCACCACACGCCCATTGCAGAATCGAACAGGATTCGCCGCTTCTCGCAAGCTCGATTCCGACACGCGCGATGCGGCCCCAAAAATCCGGGTCGATTGGACGACAGACAGGTACTTCCCACACAACCGGCCAAGGATCCAACCGCACAGCAATGGCACGCCCGTGGCTGTGAATTGTCGCCATGTGTCCTTTTTGCCTCGAGTCACAGCGGGCGTAAGGTTTTTCCAGACGACGAATCGCCCGCGCAGCCTTAGTCCGCCTCATCTTCCGGCAACAATTTGGACAGTTCGGGGAAAGCCAAGAAGAAGGCACGCAGAGTCGTCGAAACACCGGCAATTGCAATTGGTAAGACCAGGGCACGCGCCAGCGCCACGGCGAAGAGCAAAACCAAGTCGAAAGTCCGAGGTGGCAACAAGGTCGATCGCTAGCGACACTCTTGTTCGGGGCCTTGCCCGAATCGCGTAGCGCGCAATTGCCATCTCGACAGTGACCGGTGCGCGCTAGCAGGCATTCGCCGGAGCAATTGGGGAAACGAGACTATTTTCGTTCTTTGACGCGGTGTAGCCCCGCTCAAGCAGTCGTTTCGCTCTGCACGCTCGTACCAGGCTTGCGCCGGCGACGCCGCGTTCGGCTCGCTGCCGCGGGATCCGCAGCTGAATTTGCGCTGGGGGCTGGAGCATTCGCTGCCGCTTGCGCCGCTTGCCGAATCGACTGAACGGCGGCGGCATCCGTGAACAGCGCCGTGCGCTGAAAACGCCCGACTCGACCGGCTTCGATCCGTGGCAGCAACGCGACAATACGCCGCAGAGCGTCGGCGATCCGACGCGGCATGTTGAGTCGATCGATGAGTGGCTCGAGGAACTCGCCCGCTGTACGCATGCGATCGCGTGCATTAACACAGGTTTCGAGCATCGGTTCGACGAGCAGCGCTGCGCACAGTACCAAATCGGAAACGGGTGCTCCCCGCTCTTTGGTCATAGCGTCCACTTGCTGCAGCACGCGCCAGACTTGCCCTCCGGATTCGGGCTCGTCAGATAGGTAACTCGCCAACTCCGGCAACAGGACGTCGAGCACACCGGTCTCCCACGCCAGGTACACGGACCGATGGGATGCCCCGCCGCGCAACAGCCGCAACAACTCTTCGAAGAGCCGTGGTCGCGCCGCCATAGCCAAAGAACCGCGACATTGCACGATCGCGTCGTAGACCAAGGGGGCAATGCCGCAGTCGAGGCGAGCCGCAAACTTAATCGCGCGCAGGATGCGGATCGGATCTTCCTGAAACCGAATGACCGGGTCACCAATCGTGTTGATGGTGCGACGCTCGATGTCGGGCATGCCACCCACCCAATCGAGCACCTGGCGCGCGTCAAGGTCGTAAAACAGCCCGTTGACGGTGAAATCGCGACGCAACGCGTCCTCGTGTGACTCGCCGAATTCGTTATCGCTACGGATCAGTAGCTCGGCGCCGTCGCGATCGTCCTCTTGGGGCGGCGCGCGCCTGAAGGTCGCAGTCTCGATGACTTTCCCGCCGCTGAATAGGACATGCACTAGCCGAAAGCGCCGCCCAATGATGCGCGAATTGCGGAACAACCGGCGCACGTCGTCGGGCGACGCATCGGTTGTGACATCGAAATCCTTGGGACGGCAACCCAGCAGCAAGTCGCGCACGCAGCCGCCGACGAGAAACGCCTGGAACCCGGAGCGCGTCAATCGGCGAACGACACGCGCAGCATCAGCGTCAATCCGTTCCTCGTCGAAAGCCACGTCATGGCGCACGGGTTCGGGCGTGAACGTGGGACCACGCGACGGTCGGGTGGTGCTTGACGCTTCCTCGGCCAGGTTGAAGTCGGCCGGCAAGTCACGCACTTCGAATCGCGGCATGTCCAAGTCTGCCTGTGCCGAACCTACATTCTGGGCTACGGCGACGTCATCGCTCGGCCCTGTCTTAACTCGCTCGGAACGCCTACGGCGCGTGCCTGGACGCCCGGAACGAGTGCGTTGAGTGCCGTCGGTCATTGGATCTGATGGTGAAGGCAAGCTGCTTTTTGCTGGCTGTTTCAGCGGGTGATGAACTTCTACCCAACGGCCATGCTTCGAAAAACGGGAAAGCTTGCCCACTTGGGGAGGCGAATGCCGTCTGGCTTAGCAGCGGTTGGCCCGAAACACCAGAGCGGCCATGTGGCCCACTGCGCATGCCTGACACGATGCGGCTGGCGTTCCAGAGAATATTTCGGCAAAACTATTGCTAGTGCAGACATTTTGGCTTCGTTACCGCGGCACCCGCTTTCCAATCCGACGGGGCGAATACATCTTGGGGCGTAGCCCGTACTGCAGCATCGTCATCAGCAATGCGCTCGCCTCGCGCCAACATTGCGCGGTTCGCCTCACGTCCGAGGGGCTGGCCATCGCCGACTTGAACAGTCGAAATGGCACGCTCGTCAATGGCAAGCGCCTCGAAGGCGAGCGACCCGTCACGGCCGGTGACATCATCCGAATCGGTTCCGATTCGATCGAGGTGCTGTTGGCAGAGAGCTCTGCCGAGAAGCGAGCTGGGTCAGTTCGACGTGGTGAACGGCACGATACGCTCGACCGCCTGGAGCTCGAATCGCTGCCCCCGCCGCCGCTCAGCGGGCCAGGCAGCATCGAGGAAGATTCGAGCACCTATACGCACAACAGCACGATCGAGCTCGTTGTCGAGTTGGTCAAGGCTTCGGGCACCCTGCCCGATCGCGCCGAGCGCTCGCCAACTATCCAACGCTCAATCGACACCCTGGTCGAAGTTCGGATGCAACGCGGTCGCGCATTCGAGCCCAAAGACTCCGCACGGCTCCTCGAAGCCGCCCGCGCCTTAGCAGATTGGCACGCCGATCGTAAGCTTGATGGTTGGCTGCACGATATCGAGGGTGTGCTCGGAGCCGACACGTGAGAACTCTGCTCGTCACGTATGACGACGACGCGGGCGAACTCTTGAGTGCCGCACTTGAGCGAGCCAACCAGACGGTGCTGTGGCTCGAGGATCTTGAGACGGCTGCTTCAAGCTTTGAAGACTTCGATCCGCTCGTGGTGGTGGTTGATACGGGTTTCGCCGGGTTTGCCAACCTCGTGGAACGGATCCGGAGCGACCGTCCTTGGGCCCGCGTGTTCTTGCTCGAGGAGCCCGAAGCGCCGGTCTATCGCACCGGGCTGCCAGTTTTGCGCAAACCGTTCGACGTAGCCGAGCTGGCGCCACTCTTGGCTCGCGAAGGCGAAGCCGCACAACTCGATCGAGACCGCCGCCGGCTAGAGCGTCGCACCGATCAGCTCGTCGAGCGCGAGAAGGACTTAACGCGGGAGCTCGAACACGCCGAGCGCCTCGCGGCCATTGGCCGCATCGCGGCTAGTATGGCTCACGAGATCAACAATCCGCTCGCTGTCGTCCAATCCTCGTCGATCTATGTCCGCGAAGTTGCCGAGCAACTAGGTCAGTCCGAGTTGCTCGAATGCGCCGCCGACATCGAACTCGCGGTGGATCGCATCTCGACCTTCGTCCAACACATCTGCGGCTTTGCGCGCCGCGAGCGCCCCCACCTGTCAGAAGTGTCGGTCGAACAAGCCGTCGACGTGGCGATGCGCCTGGTAGCGCCTCGGGCACGCAGCCGCCAAGTTAAGGTGGAAATCAAGGAAACCTCTTCGATCTTGGTTCCGCACGATCCGCCGCGCATTGCCCAAGCGATCTTGAACCTACTCTCGAACGCCATCGACGCCGCTGGCGCTGGCGGGCGACATGTCACCCTGCAAATGACCGCCCACGACGACTGCGTGGTTATCACCGTCGATGACGACGGCACAGGGATCTCGTCAGAGATGCAAGGTCGCCTGTTTGAGCCCTTTGCCACGACCAAGCCGCACGGACAGGGCACTGGTCTCGGCCTGTCGATCACCAAACAAATCGTCGAAGACCACGGTGGCGAGATTTCCTTGCGTGCCCATCCGAGCCACATCGGCACTCGCGCTGAAATCGTTCTGCCAATTCTCGACACCCAACGTTTCCCACTGCTCGTCATCGAAGAAGACGCACTGGTACAACGAGCGTTGGTCCATGCGCTCAAGACCGAAGGGTTCCCCGTCGAGTCGACCACCGATCCCGGTGGTGCCACCGCAGCGCCGATCCAGCCGCCCAGCGTCGTCATCCTCGATACCCCTGCGCCTCTCGACGCGCAGAACCTGCTATTCGAGATTGTCCGCTCGCGCTACCCGAATGCAAAACTCCTGGCCATCGTCGATTCTGTAATACAACGCAGCTCGATCGCCGACGATGTGCTCGCGCGCCCGTGGAACCGGCAGCAGCTGCTCGGTGCAGTGCGCAAGATGTGCCTTACGGCGCGGCCCATGGATGTGGGTCATTGACCGAAACCGCCTCAACCTGCCTGGGGTGGTTCGTCGAACGCTCGTGGCGTGTCAGCGCCTTGCCGAGCAGTTCGGCTACGTGGCGTGCGCCTGCTTGGTTAAGATGTAGACCATCGTCGGTATAGCGCCGGCTCAATCGCGGACGGATGGTCCCTTTACGATCAACGGTATTTAGGCTGGAGGGGTCAACCAGTTCTGAATAGAGATCAACAGCAATGTCCAATTCGGGAGGAGCCACGGAACGTACGGCGGTCTCGCCATCCGTTTCCACCCCTACGAGCCAGCGGTTAAGCATCTGTGTGTGAAGGTCCTGCCGTTTGGACCAGCCGTGCCAGTCGCCCCAAGGCAGCATTGTTAGCCCGACCACTTTCGGGTGCCGCACTGAACCGCCAAGCGTCTTAATGCGCCTGAACAGTGCAGCCAGTTGGGTTCGCGCGCCGTTACCCGCGTCGATGTCTGGGTAAATCCCATTGACTCCGCCAAGCACTATGACGACACCGAATCGTCTTGGATCGATCACCATCGGATCGCGCGGCTGGTTTTGGCGCCGGATCCGTCTCAGCATTTGACCAGGGGTATCGCAGTTGAGGCCGAAGTTCTCTACGCTCCAATGCTCGCCCAGTTCGCGTCGCAGGTAATGGACGAGAAAGCCGTCGGCAACGATCGAGTCACCCAAGACTGCAACGCGCTGGTCGCGAGGGATACGACCGCGACTCAACGACTTCGCGAACGGAGCGGTTATTTCGGGTCGATAGAGTGCTAGACGCAGGTGCCGCTTGGTCAATTCGGTCACGGGTTGCGCGTGATGAGCTGTCACTACCCGTCCCCGTGCGGCGCTCGACTGCAGACACATCAGCCCGAGCGTCAAGACTGCACAGACAAGCTGACGCCTGGCTTTGAAGTGCTTGACAGTGGCTCGCATGGGAAAGTGTCCGTCAACCCGAAAGAATGCACGATCCTCGGCGCATCTCAAGTTCAAAACCGATTGAAACGGGGGTTTCAGCTGCTCCTTCGCAGTGCCAGCCACGCCATAGCCGGCGCGCCCAAAAGCGCGGTGACGACGCCGACCGACAACTCGCGACCCGGTACGACAACGCGCCCCAATGCGTCGCAGAGCACCAACAGGCCCGCGCCAGCGACGAGTGAACCTGGCAATACGATGCGTTGGGCGCCGCCAACACCGAGCCGAACCAATTGGGGAACTACGAGACCTACGAAGGCGATTGGCCCGCACCACGCCACGGCTCCGGCCACCCCCAAAGCCACGAGAACAAGGACGGTACTGCGAATGCGGCCGACGGCAACCCCGCGAGCATGGGCCACGTCGTCGCCCAACACAAGATTCTGCAGCGAGCGCATTTGAAGCAATAACAGCGCCCACACGCTGATGAGCGGCAGTGCCATCCAACCAAGACGCGTGTAGCCAATCTGCGCCAGATTGCCCAAAGACCAACGGTTAGCAGCCACGATCGCCGTTGAATCGGCCAAGTCTTCCACACCCGTAGCGAGAGCCGTGGTGGCTAGGGTGACGGCAATCCCAACCAAGAGTACATCCTCGGTTCTGCGGCGTGAACCAAACGCAGCCACAGCCACCACGAAACTTGCAACGAGTGCCCCAACGAAGGCACAAATCAACACTAGTGAGAAGCCGACGATGGTGGCTGCAGGCGCAAATACCAATGCCGCCAGGGCACCAAGAGTAGCGCCTGCCAGTGTGCCGGTAGTACTCGGGGTCGCCAGAGGGTTCGAGAACACGGCTTGGGTTGCGGCGCCACACAAGCCGAGTGTGCCGCCTACGAGGAGTCCGGCTAGCAAGCGCGGCAGGCGGAGTTGCACCAACACGAATTGCGCCGTGTCGCCGCCAAGGGGCGGCAAAGCTAGGGCGATGATTGGCCCGACCAGTAGGGCCAGCAATGCTAATCGAGCAAACCACGCCGCTTGGCGTTCGCTCATGCTTGCCTCGTGGTCGAAGGCACAATCAGTCGGTGGCCCTCGTGTTGGAACCGGCTCATCGGCACCCCGTAGAGCTCGGCCAATGCAGCGCAGAGATCATCGTGCCCGTAGGGCATATCAAAAGCGCGTCGCGCTTGGCGCATGCCCACCACACGCGCATGCTCGGAGTTTGCCAGGTGAGCCAGGAGGTTCACGTCGTGGGTCACGATCACCAGCGTTTGCCCGGCTTGCTGCAGCTCGCCGAGCAAGCTGTAGCTTTGGGCTTGGCGCGCTGGATCCAAGTGGTTTGCCGGTTCGTCGAGAAGTAACACACTGGCCTCTTGTGCCAACAATGCGGCTAGAGCCACACGTTGGTGTTCACCGCCAGACAAGGGCCCGAGGCGGCGATCGGCTAGGCTTTCTGCATCCACTCGTGCTAGTGCCTGATGGGCCGCGCGAATGCTCGCGGCTCGGCTCTCGTCATGGCGAAAACGCGCAGCGGCAACGTATTCGAGCACGGTCAGTGACTCGTCACGCACCGTATGTTGCGCCAAATGGGCCACGAGAGCAGCTCGGCGCTTCGCAGTGAGCGACAGCGTTTCGACTCCGTCGAGCAGGACGGAGCCGAGCGATGGTCGGATCAGCCCCAAGATGCAACGTAACAACGTAGTTTTGCCAGCACCGTTGGGGCCGAGCAGTGCCACGACTTCACCTGCCTCGACCTGCAGCGAGAAGTCGCTGACAAGCCTCGCGTGTTGGGCTGTAACCGTAACATTAGCTATGTTAACGGCGCTCAATTGGTACCCCACTTGGCCAACGCAGTGCGAAGCCGTTCCACGAAGCGAACGATTCTGGGGCCAGGCACCTGCAATTCGGGTGCTGCCACAAGTGCCAGCTTACCGTCGCGAACCGCGCGCAACCCAGTCAGACGGCGATAGTCGTCGAGCAACGCCTGATTGCCGTTTTCGGCCGGCTGCAGCAGGATAATGCCGTCTGGGTCGAGTTGAATCGCACGTTCGAGCCCGAGCCGCGGTGGGCCCACGACGTCTTCAGCTACGGCGTTCTTGGCGCCAGCCGCCTCGAGCGCGCGACCATGGAACGAATTATTGCGAATGAACCAGATCTCGTTGAGCTGGCCCGGCACGTGGGCAAGCGCGAGCAAGACTCGGGGTGCGCGTGCGGCGAGTTCTGCTTTGAGTGCCTGTTCGTAGGTGGCAACCAAGCGCTCGGCTTCGGCACGCTTGCCAAATGCTTTGCCCAGTGCGCGCGTTGATTCAATAACGTTGTCGAAGGTCAGCCAACGGTAGGTCAAAGTGTGGCTCAATCGCTCGAGCTCGGCGACATTGGTGCCGTCGATGCGCTCGGCAACAATGGTTGTGGGGCGAGCTTGGGCGATCGCCTCGAAGCGGGGAGTGAAGATGGTCCCGACGCGAGTCAGGGAGTTTACAACACTTGGCTCGTGGCAGTAATCACTGACCGCCACCAACCGCGGGCCGGCACCGAGGACAAATAGCGTTTCGGTGATTGCCGGGCTCAGACTCACGATCCGTTCGTGTGCGACGGTTGAATCCTCGGACACCGTGGCGCGGCGACACCCGAAGCAGCTGCCTAGTACCAGCAGCAGCCAGCAGCAGCGCACGACAGCCTGATTCATGGATTCTCTGGTCGGCTAGAACGGCGGCTTGATGAACACGCGGGCTGCTGGGATCGGTGGTTACGTTCGTAGATCAGCCGCAGGCCTTCCAAGGTCAATTCCGGACAGACGTCTTTGACGTATTTAGTGTGCTTGGCCACCAACGACGCCAACCCACCGGTCGCGAAGATAGCCATCTGAGTGCCCAGTTCTTCGGTCAGACGCTCGATGAGCCCATCAACCATTGAGGCATACCCGAATACGATCCCCGACTGCAGCGCGTGGGTCGTATTCCGACCGAGCACGCGTGGCGGCTCAGCAACTTCGATGCGCGTGAGCTTCGCCGCACGGGACAAGAGGCCGTCGAGGCTGACGAGGATCCCTGGAACGATAACACCACCCAGGTATTCGCCGGCCTCTGAAACGCAATCCAAGGTCGTGGCAGTACCGAAGTCGACCACAATCAGTGCCCCCTTGACGCGCTCATACGCAGCCACAGCATTGACGATCCGGTCCGAACCCACCTCGCGTGGGTTCTCGTAAAGGATCGACATGCCAGTCTTGAGGCCAGGTCCGACCACCAGCGGTTCCCGCGCAAACGTGGTTCTAAGCGCGTTCGTCATGGTCTCGGTCAGGGGCGGTACGACGCTCGCCACGATCGTGCCGTCGATGGCAGTCACATCGATTTGGCGCTGCTGGGCCAACTGATAGAGCATGACGCCGTACTCGTCCGCCGTGCGAGTGCGCGATGACGAGATCCGAAAGGTGTGAAGCAGCCGTTGCCCGTCGTACAGGCCCAGAACGACATTCGTGTTACCGATATCGACCACAAGTAGCATGGTTGTCGGTGGAGCCTAGCGCCGACGGCCTAGGGAACCAGCTCGACCTTGTCGATGCGGTCACCCACGAAGAGTTGGTCCCACCCGACCCCGGCCCGACCAATGCGACTGTATTCAGCACCCAGCTGCGGATAGGGCCCTAGAGTAACAAAAACTTGGCTAGACCCGCTGTCCGATCCGGAAAGCGCCATTCCAACGTCCAGGGGGCCAAATGGCTGCGGCGAGAGTTCACATGGGATGGTTGTCACTCCGGCGCCGCCATAGCCGTCGCCCAAGCGGTCCCCGAATTGAATCACAAAGCCCGGTACGACGCGATGCACGGTCAACCCATCGTAGAACCCGGCTTTGGCCAAATCGATGACGCGGGTCACCGCCACGGGTGCAAGCGTTGGATCTAAACGCAGCTCAAGCGGACCAATATCGGTGTGAAACCGCAGCGTGACCGGTCGGGTGGCAACATGTGTGGCTTCCTTGGGCACCCCGCGGATTGCCGACGCGTCGCAGCGCTGATTCGATTCACCTAAACGGCGCAGCGCGCGCTCGGCGTGTTCACGAACCTTCGGCACATCGCTCTTGCACGCGCCAACGATGCTGGGTTTCACGCTCAAGTACCCAAGTTCGGCAGCCGCATCGATCAGGTTCACTCGCACCTCGACGGCGTCCGGCGGCCAATGTTTTTCGAGTGCGCGCCCGAGCGCTGTCGCCAATTCAGGGCTCGGCTGCGTGCCACGCCGCAAGCGTGGCGGTCGCTCGGCGAGAATGCGCGCGGCCGTAGCCACGATCCCCATCGACTCAGCCCCAACGGCCTCAGTGAGCAACTCCGTTGCTATTGTTAGTTCGTCGTGGTTGGCGATCAGTGAAAGTGCGGCTATAGCCACGACCGGATCGCGTTCGGCTGCGAGCAGCTCATAGGCACTCGCGTTCTTACCTTTAAGCGGCAAGCGATCCAATATGGCCACTTGCGTCAGCTTTTTTTCGCGCTGATTCTCGGTCGGGTCACATTGCGCGACCACCTTGGCGGCAATGTCGTCGACCGACAGCAGTGCAGCAGCGCGGCAGCGCAAGAACGAAATCCGTCGGTACTCTGCCGGCTTACGCCCTCTGGGAATTTCGAGCGCCGCAAGCCGTCCGAGCGCGGCTTCGGCGGTCGCTGGAGCCTCCTTCAGTTGCTCGAATAGTTCAACCCAAATTAGCCATTTGGCGCTCAAGAGTTCGGCTTCACTCGGTGCCGAAGCAAACGTCGCCAGACGGGACAACGCCCGACCGAGGACCTCCTGCCCAGGCGCCGCCATCTTGCCCAGCGCTCGAATCGCCTCGACGCGCTCGAGCGGTTGGTAATGCCCATCGTCAATGACGATCCGCTCCAAAATCGGGATCGCATCCTTGCCAACCAGAGGCAATGCGCGCAAGAGGTAGCGACGTTCCTCGCCGGCCTGTTCAAGCAGCTGCGGCGCCATCGTCAACAACCGACGCCCAACTAGCGGTTCGAGTCGTTCAAGTCGCGACAGCGCGAGCAGCGCACCAGCGAGACGCCGCTCCTTTTCTGCGGCCTCGAGAAGCACTACAATCGTGGAGGCCTCAAGCTCATGGGCAACCTGAACGTATTCGGCGAGACCATGCACCGCCACACGAGCCAATTCGGGATCGCTCGAGGCCCAAGAGCGCAGCACCCGTTCTGACTGCTTCGAGGCGCACCGGCCCAAAGCCTCCGCCAACGCAAACCACGGATCGACAAGCGCGGCTGATACCTCGGGGGTCCGAGGGCCCGACGTCAGCATTAGGTTTGCCGCGCGCGCAACCAATCGCCGAACCGTGACGTCTGCATCCGCGCGTTTGCACAGCCGCCCCAGACCAAATGCAGCCCACGCCACAACTTCGGGATCTTCGTCGGCCAACGCGCGCTCGAGCTTTTGCCTCGACGCATCATTTGCAACGCGCGACATAGCCCGAACGGCTCTGCGGCGCAGCAGAACGTCCCGACTCGCTAGGTCCTCGGGCAAGATCCGCGAAAGGTCACGGGACCATTCTGCAACTCCGAGTTCAGACAGACGCCCAACGCTACTCGGAACCGAAGCGTCCGCCCGATCCTCGACGCGCCGCGCACAGCCGCCAAAAAGCGTCAAACCCGCGAAACCAACCAGAGCAAGTGGTCTCAGGGCACAAAGGCTAAACGAGCGCCTCGCAAGCCCAGAAGCAGCCGTGCATCGACGCTCGTCCTGCGCAGACGGAGATCTACTTCTCGTAGATCTGCGCACCAACCAAACCTTGGCCTTGCGGAACTTCGATCACCAGGTTCATCGGAGCCGAGAACATGATCTGCTTCCAGCAATTCGGATTACCACCCAGGGTGGCCTGGGGACCCGTGCTATTGTCGACTGCCGCGGGAGGAGCCAACGGAATGAGCGACATGAACTTGAGGTTGACCTCGGAAACGCCTGGTGCGCCGGCAGCCACAACTGTGTAGCACTTGTTCGCGGTGAGCTGAACCTGCTTCTCGAACTTCTGCCCAGGTGCGCTGAAGTTTGCCACTATCATGTTGCCCAAGGGCTTGGCACCAGCGGGCGCCTGCGTCTTGGCCAACTGTTGCAACATCGGCTGGACCGGAGCTGCCATCGAAGCGTCGACCTCTTGCGCGTTCGTAGCGGCTGGTTGTGCGGTAGGTGCAGGCTGTGGGTTAGCGGTAGCGCCTGGCGTTGCCACGGGCTGCGCGCCAGGAACTGCGCCTGGCTGTGTTCCCGCGGCGGGTTGAGTGGCAGGGTAGCCTGTCGTACCTGGCTGCTGCGCGGGATAGGTACCTGTTCCGGGCGCGCCCGACTGTTGCTGGATGGGATAGGCGGCTTGTTGTGAGTCCTTGTTTCCGCCGCACGCCAGTAGCAGAAGTGATCCAAAGATCGTGACGCCCAGGATGTTCACGCGTCGATGCATAGCAAAGCTCCCTATCCTCGTGTTTTTCTCAGGAGTGGCACGGCCACCCGCGGTTGCTCGCTACCGTACTCCGTTCCCACCCGATCGGTAAAGCCTCACCTGGTCTTCGGGACAAGCGTCGATGCGATCGGGAGCCAAACGCGGCGGCCGCGGGTCACTTACAGTACATTTTGTTTTTTTGTCCTTTAGGGCTGGACCCTCAGACAACCCTGGACGGTGGGTCAGACCCTCTGGCGGAACCGCGGCCAATGCGACGAACTTACCCAAAGGGTCGATCGTACTTCACGGTTACCTTTCCGGTACCAACGCGGATCTCGCGGCGTGCTTCCCGGCGCTCGACCAACTGGCGCGGGTCGCGTAGGCCAAGCCCCTCGAACTCGCGGCGCAGGCGAAAGATGTCGAGATTCAGCTTGTTGATCCCAACACCCGCCGAGCGCGTCGCTTCATCGAGAGTCATCCAACCCGCCTCTTCGTCTGGCACGCCCTGAACCTTTGCGGCAAGACGCGACTCGATCAACAGCAGCAGCAGCTCGTGATGTGAGCGATTGGGCATTTGGTAAGTGCGGCCGTCGACTGTAGCGACAGCACTTATGTCTTCACGGTCGACCGTGACATGTAGGTCGAGCGAGAGCTCGCGGACGTCTACCAAAGGTTGTTCGCGCTGAGTCCCGGTCTCGGCAACGTCGTCGGTGATCGGCGGTAACTCAACCTGCCAACGCTCGCTGCCAAATTCGATAATCTCCTGATCCACCAAAGGCCGCACTTGGCTGCCATCCTCAATGCTCCAGCCACGCACGCCGAGGCACACCGTAAGGCGCGGATCATCGTCCGAGGGCAACCCAATCAGCGTATTCGTCGGACAAATCACGCGATCGTCAGATCGACTGCGCAGACGAAACCTTGGTACGTCGATGTTGTCGACGCGATAACAAATGGAGTGATGACCAAAGCTGAGTTTTTGCCCTACTGCCAAAGGTACCCGATCGTCTGCGGCAAGCCGACGACCATCGACCCAAGTCCCGTTCGTGCTGTTTAGGTCACGAAGCCACCACCCGTCACGCAACCAGCTCAAGCGCGCGTGATCCCAGGAGACACGCTTGTCAGCAAGCCGCACTCGGCAATGGGGAGCCCGTCCGATCAGGCACTGTGACCCGACCGTGATGCGACGTCCGTGTGAGTCTTCCAGTACTGCCATACGTCAGATGAGGACTATGCCCTATTACACGACCCCAGACGGGTTGTCACTTCGTCCAAGTCAATATCCACGCAGTGATGTCGGAGGCCATTGAATGTCGGTTCCGCAATTGCTGCGACTACACTGCCCGAGCAAGCCAGCGCTGACCTCTTGGCTTTTTGGCCGATTGCTCACAAATGTCGCGCGGTGCTGATCTGTCGGCGCCCTGGTGGGTTGTCAGCCATTCGGACCAGCGTCGGCCCGAACCGTTGCGTCTGCCACATTTTCAGGCAGCCACACGACGACGCTTGTCGCCGACGGGCGACTCCACCGACGGCATACAGTCGACGGGGCGATTGTGCACTTCGGACTGCTGGAACGTCGCAGCCGTCGGATCTCCTAGCGCGGCGCGTACACCGATTCAGGAAATCGTGAAGAATGGTTGTGCTCGTGGGCAGAATTCGTTGCACCACTTGAACGTGGGCGATCATGCGCTGACGTACTACCAATAGTTACCACACCTTCACCAGCAGCAGTGTCGTTGTTCAGTCCCGCAATGAAATCTCGCTGGCTGCGAGCGTAGCGAAAGGGTTGGTGTGCGCAGACATGGATTTGCCAAGGTTTCCCCCAGCCTGAGCGAGCGGCCGGCCCCTTCGTCGTGCGGGTCGCGTCGAACGGCAATGGCTGTGGTAGCATCCGTGATCGTGACTTGGCCGCTACGGTGGGTTGGACTGCTCGGATTGCTGCAACTGGGCGGCTGTGTACCGAGTGATCCGCCCGGCGAATCACGTGCGCTCGCAGATCCGGCAGCAATCCCAGTCGTTACTGTGCAGAGGTGGCGCCCCCACTCGACGACGGCGCACAAACCCGACGCGATTGCGCCACCCATCGAGGAAAGATCAGCGATGGACCACGCGCAGCTGGCCGGGGTATTTCGCGACAGCTTCGAGCGCGAAACCCTTGGCCCCGAATGGGCAACCACCTCTGACCGATGGCGAATCGACTCCGGTAAGTTGTGCGGACAGTCCAACCGGAATCACCCGCTCTGGCTGAAACGACGCATTCCCGCCAATGCGAGAATCACGTTCACGGCTCAGGCCAAAACCAACGTCGGCGACTTGAAAGTGGAAGCTTGGGGCAATGGCAGAAGTTTCGCCAAAGGCGTTTCGTACGACGATGCCACAAGCTATGTATTCGTCCTCGGCGGTTGGAAGAATCAACTACACGTGCTGGCCCGGCTTAACGAACACGACCCCCAACGGCTGGAGTTGAGAGTCGACCCAACCGGCGAGAACCCTCGGCTGCGACCGGTACTTCCGGGCGTGAATTATCGATTCGCCATCGAGCGCCGCGACAAGAAGACGCTGATTTGGCGCGTCGACGACGTTGATCTGTTCGTGTTCGAGGACAAGGAACCGCTCGTCGGTCCTGAACACGATCACTTTGGCTTCAACAACTGGGAATCCCCAGTGTGTTTCGATGACTTGACCATCACCCCGCTTGCCGAGTAGCCCCGTGGACGCCGCCGAGCTTGACATTCTGCTCGAAGAACTGGAATCCAGAGTCGAACGCTTACGGTCGCTCTACGAACAGTACTTCCTGGGTATTGAGAAAATCCCACCCAACGTGGCGCACAAGGACGTCGATCGACGGATATACATCCTGCGGCGCGAACAGATTCGCAACACCGCCAAGCGCTTCAAACTGCAGACCGTTATCCAGCGCTACAACACCTTTCAGCAGTATTGGCTGCGGATCATGCGCGAGATCGAGCATGGAACCTATCGACGCCACGTGCTTCGCGCGGAGCGAACCGTCGGTGTCACCGATGCCCTGACCGCCAACGAACGCAAACGGCTGGGGTTGCCCGAACGACCTACGCCATCATCGAAGCCGCCTGCCGTCGCCGCGTTCGAGACAAGCGAACCCTCTGAGACTGCAGCGTCGGTTTTGCCTAAACCATCAACCCAAAGCGCGACTCCGAGTGACGTCAAGGCCCAAATGGAGCGCGATCTAGGCCACATGTTGGACCACGATCTCGACGGCGATGTCGACCATGAACTCGACGAGCTCGAGATGAAAAGCATGTTCGGTGCCGGAAAGGAGCTGGACGATCCGCTGCTCTCGTCGATGCCGCCACCGGCACGCGCACGCAAACCCTCGGCGCGCCCCGTGCCCCGCCGTTCGGCACGCCCGATCGCCGCTCCCCACGGTCAGCAAGGTCCGCAAACGCCTCAACCACCAATTGGCTCGACTTCGGCCGCAGCATTTCCTAGGTCTTTGCAGAGTGTATCATCCAATCCGAGCGCAGCGTCAGCCTCGGGCCAGCCAGCGCGCAAGAGTCTGCGTCCAGTGCGATTCGCACCTGGGTCGGGGAGTCCAGCCGCGCCGGGTGGTTTGCGGCTACCGGCAAGTTCAGCCGTGGCTGGCCGGGGTTTGCCACCGTTACCCAAACCGGGCGTGCCACGTGGAGCTCCGCCAAAAGTCCCCAGCAGCCCGATCATCGCCCTCGAGAACAAGCAACAACCGCGCGCTCCAAAATCAGTCGTGCCACCTGCCGGCGCGACGCCTGACCAGACTGCGCCATCGAGCAGGAACTCAGTGCCGCGCGGGCTTCCCCATCCCTCAGAAAGCATTGCGCCCCGCCCCTCCGCCGCCCCGACGCGGACTGCAGCGAAGAGTCTTCGCCCCGAGGCGGCTAGCAAGCCGATAACTCCGCAGACATCACCAAAGCCAGCCGTGCCGCCAAGCTCGGCGCATACAAACTCACCGCAGCACAAGGCCTCGGACCCCTTGGACCGGTATCGCATCGAGCAGTTGGCAGAAAAACTGCGCGACGCACGCAAGCAGACGCACGAAGCCGCCGCCGTTTCGGTCGACGCCTTGGCCAAAAAGCTTCACGCCTCTGCAGAGGAACTGCACAAGAAGCACGCTGGAAAGCGCGTCGACTTCGACGTGGTCATCAAAGATGGCAAAGCCATCATCAAACCGATCGTGAAGTGAACGCGTGAGCCGCCTACTTACATCGTAAGCGAGCATCGTAGGCGACATAGTAGTCGAGCGTTTCTGATATGCCGACATCGCGGCACCAAGCAGCTTGATTTGGCATTGCTCCAAAGTCCGGATGAGCTATTTTTGCGCAGTAATGGCCGAACGCACCGTGTTGAAGATGGGTGATCCTCGATTGCTGCAGAAGTCGCCACCTGTCGATGCCTTCGATACCCCAGCTTTGCACGCCCTCATCCGCGACATGAAGCATACGATGCGCGCGCTCGACGGCGTGGGGCTAGCAGCACCACAGATTGGCGTCAACCTGCGCGTGGTGGTGTTCGAAGTCGACAACTCGAACGATCCCGAGCTCGACGCTGTCCCATTCACGGTCCTCGTCAATCCGGAAATCGTTCGGTTGAGCGACGCGATGGAAGAGGACTGGGAAGGCTGCCTCTCGCTGCCGGACATGAATGGCCTCGTGCCGCGCTTCACGTCGATTCGTTACACGGGCAAAGACCAATTCGGTAACCTAGTCGATCGGCGTGTCAGTGGTTTTCATGCCCGCGTCGTGCAGCACGAGGTCGATCACCTCGACGGCATACTCTATCCGCGTCGAATCAGTGATTTGACCCAATTCGGCTTCACCGCTGCATTGTTCTCCGATGACGCTGACGAGACGCAAGCCGCACAGTAAAGCCCAGGCTGGCTCAGAGTTCTAGCGCCATTCGCGGCACCTTTGGCCTAGAGGACGAGCTTGCGCCGTCTTGCAGACAGCCCGAGTACCGTCAGGGACTCATCTGACACGGTGAACCGCACGACGTCACCCAGCCGCAGCTGGATCCTTCTAAACGGGCCGTCGAGGAACAGGACTCCGCGATCCATCTTCGTGCTCACAGTGACTGCTGCATTGGCGGCGACGATCAGGCGACGCATTGCCAGTGTCGCGCCAAATGGCGTGTAGGGTTCGCGTACGACGAGCTCGAGCTGGTGCGACGCCAACGACAACACACGTCCACCCGCAGAGCGAATCGCCCCGGTGGAGCCAGCCGCGGTCCCAATCCAAAAGCCGCTGGAGCGTTGCTCCTCGCGTTGCCCGTCGAACTCGAGGATGTAACGCGACACAGCGGCGGGAATACTGTGCGTGTAGAGCACCTCGTTCAATACTCGAGCGGAACGCAAGCGCTCGTTGACGATTACGTTCATGCGCGTGAGCCTGAGCCGCTGCAGCGTTCCATCGAGTGCCCGCGCGATTAAACTGCGCAAATTTCCGGAATTTGCCGCACAGAAATAGCCAACGCTGTGTTCGGGGGAGCTATTGACACCGAGCAGTGGCTGCTCCCCGACGCGATGCGACGCAGCCAGAAGTGTACCGTCTCCGCCAACGGTCATAACCAATGCGGCACCCCGAGGCGTGAATCGTTCTGCCGGACTGGTTACGAGCCGAATTTCGGTGCCTAGCCGAGCCAGCTCATTCTGGACTTGGTCGAGTGTTTGTTGATGAGCCTTATCGGCCTTGCGCCAGCGCGCCACCACCGGATCGTGACGAGCAAGTAGCTCAATCGCCCGTTCGTCACGCCGATCGCGCACATGCCGTTGGTACTGCGAGCGCTTGGCTACCAGGACCACGAGCGGGGCGGAGCTCATGTCGGTCGCTCCAAAAGTTCAACGAGCCTCCGAAGCCCGAGCTCGGTCTTCGCGTCTTCGATCTCGCCAGCCGAACATGCCCTAAGCGCATCGGTGAGCGGGACCTCGATGATTGCGCCAAGCTGCTCGAGCGCTGAACCGTCCAAACTCGGCGACTGACGCTCGCCTGGGTCGACTCGAACGGCGAAGTAGAAGTGTCGCTCGGCAATGACCCCCGGCGCTGGCAACAGGCTGCGACCGAGCGGCTGCAATTGCTTTGGCTCAACGTCGAATCCAAGTTCCTCTGCCAATTCGCGCTTGGCACACGCGACAATCCCCGCGGAACTGCTCTCGTCCGCTTCGACGAGGCCCGCCACGAGTTCCCACAGCCCGGCTGGCGAAGCGAATTCGACCATGGCATGGCTCTCTGGCGCACGCAGGGCAATCGGCGGCCGCGTTGCACTGCGTAGATAGACGTGTGGTCGAGCTGCCTGGTCCAAGTAGTACGCCGCAACGACGACCGCATCGAGCGCCACGCGCTCGACCTCATCGTAGACGAAGGGGGCACTCACCGACCCGTCAGGGCCGATCGCCACGAGGCGGCGCCGCACCAGTTGCAAGAACCCCGCGGGCTGCTCCGGCGTCAAGTCTTCGACGACCTGTAACCGCACCGCGGGCGCGTTAGGCAAGATTCTCGACAGTGGCATATGAGTGGCTGGGGCTGCAGGATCCCTCGGCGCTGCAGCCTACCGAGAGAGTTGGGATGGGCGTCACACTCCAAGCGTTGGGAACGGGCAGCCTAGTGACCGATAATGCTGTCACTTTGCCCTCGGGCGTAGGCGTCGAACAGCTGACCCCAGTGGGTCTCCTGCACCCACTGTTCGAACGTCTTGCGGTCCTTGCGCGGCCACCGGTAGTAGTCGTGGTAAAGTTCGCTGCCCATGATGAACATGTTCACGAGTGGGGTGTGGAAAAAGAGCTTTTGCAGGCTCTTCATCGGACCAAACCACATAAAATCGCCCACCATGCTCGCGCCATTGTCACCAACTTCGAAGCCCCAGCTTTCGCCCGAAATGTCATCACCGACGATCTCGATGTCGCGCGGATCTCCGACCCCAAGCCCGTCGTCATGGGCGACGCGAATGTACTCGAGGGACATCGGGTCAAAACCCATCATCTTGGCGGCAACGGCATCGATCGCAACTTGATCGGCACTGGCGAGCATGTAATCCTTGACCACGGGAATCATGGTGCGCGGCCCAGGGCCATTGCCCGCGGTAGTGCCGTCCATAATCGCAAAAATGCCGCTGTGGATCTCCTTTTGAATCGCCAGCAGATCAACCAGTGTACGGTGAATCCACGAGTGCGTGTAGTGCCGCTTCGTGCTCAAAAGGCCGCCAAATGCGTTCTTCATCGCGCCAGTCGTCGTGGTGTAAATGTGACACTTCACTGTCGGCAGGTGCAGGATGTTCTTACCGAAGAAGTAGTCGGGCAAGAGGATCCCGTCGGGGAAGATCCGATGCAGCACGTGAAGTTTCGCATTCGGTCGGTACTCGATCCACTTCATGTCTTCGGGCTTGAAGTTGTAGAGCACCGGGATGTCGTACTTCTTGAAGATCGGAAGGTAGTGATTGAGGTCCTCGCCCTTGAAAGCGTTGGTCACTACAGTCTTGTTCTGGACGCAGCTGACGTCACTGTAGCCGGAATTTCGCAACGCCTGGATCGTACCTTCGAGTTGCCACGGCGTGGAGTTCGCCCCCGGAAACGGGTAGTGCCATGAGATATTGTCCTTCAGGATCGTCGTCTTACTCGGATCGAGCGCCGACTTCATGTCTGCTAGACTGCACAGCCGCTCAATATCCCCAAGAATGGTGTTGGGTTGCACCTTCTTGACGCTCACTTTGGACTTAGCCATTTTTGCACTCCTCGGAGCCGCGAGCCTAGCCAAGCCAGGTCACGTCGTCGACGCCACAAGCGAGCAAAGTATGCGTTCGGGCGTGGATCTTCCGTGGAAAAATCAACTGACCAAAGGGCCTAACCTGGCCTTCGTGCGCCAGCGCGCGTTTGGGCTTGCGACAAGCTACTGAACCGACGAGGCATGGACGCGGTCCATCGTCGATAAATCCTCGGCGTAGACTGTCCTCAGTGCGATGATGCCCAAAAGGGCCCAGAGCGTGAGCAGCAAGAACCAGGGTTTCATGGCGTCGTGCCAGGGTGCAACCTGCGTGCCAAAGGATCAGCAAGGCCCACGCAACGCAATTCGGTGTGATCCCCGCCAACCGCAACTGGTCCAATGCCACGCCTGTGACGCCAGCGCACGCACCGCGACGCAGTTGCCAGAGGGGCTGGCCTCGCCTGGCGACACCTGCCCGCGCAGCTGACAGTTGTCCGGTACGCACCCGGCGCGCAGCGGCGTCGAATCTGACGCACTGGCGCACACCATTACGTGTAGGGTGGTTTCTCTACTTCGAAACTTTTGGCCTCTCGGCAATGCACCTTCGAGACCGTTTCCAGCGCCGACCCAACCTGACCATTGGCATCGCGCTCACGTTGCTTGGCGCCCTCATTTACTTGCCGTACCTCGGGGCGTACCCACTCTGGGATCCCTGGGAGCCCCACTACAGCCAGGTGGCGTTGGAGATGCAAGACCACGGCACCTGGCTGGATCCGATCTATCGCGGCGCCAACAATTGGTGGTCCAAGCCCATCCTGATGCTCTGGTTGTTGCGCGGCAGCTTCGCGCTGTTCTGGGACAAAGGTCATCAATTTGCCCACCATGAGTTATACGCCCGGCTCCCGTTCGCGCTTCTGGCCATTGCAGGGGGCGTCAGCCACTTCGACTGGGTGCGCCGTTTGTATGGCCGTTACATTGCTGCGCTCTCGGCGCTCGTCCTCATCACCTGTGCTCAATACCTGCTCATTGGCAGGCAGGTCATGGCCGATCTGATAATGGTCTTCGCGTACAGCAATGCTCTAGGTTACCTCGCCGTGGGGCTCTTCGCCGAGGGCGCAGCAGGATCGCCCCAAACCGCCTCGAAGCTGCGCAGTTTTCTCCAGCGAGACTGGCCCTTCGTTGCCTTCTGGTCACTGCAGGGCCTGGCGATCCTCGCCAAGGGGTTCTTGCCGCCGCTATTGACGCTACTTGCATTTGGTAGCTTTGCCCTGCTGACCAGACCGATTGATGGTAAGACGCACCAAAGTGTCGCCTACTGGTTAAAACGCAGCGCCCTTGCGGTCCTGCTGCTGGCGCTCGGTACTGGCGCGCTAATCCTCGCGTTCAAAGAGTTCGAGCTGCTCAAAGAACAGCAACAACTGGCGACTTGGCTAGTTGCCGTAGCCGCGGCATTGCTCGTCGGACTCGTCGTGTTTCATGACTCAGCCCCTAGTCGCTATGCGCGCGAAGTTTTGGTGCGCATCCGCGCTATCTGGGGGCTTCCGCTATGCCTCGCTGTCGCTGCGCCCTGGTACATCTTCATGACCGTGCGCCACGGCTGGAACTATTGGCACACCTTCATCTTCTTTCACCATTTGGGGCGCGCTGCCGGAGAGATCTATCTACCAGGCGGCAGCTACGACTTCTATTTGCGGCATTGGGGGTTCGCCCTATTCCCATGGACGGGTTTCTTCGTGGCCGGCCTAATGCTATTCGTCACGCGCTGTCAACCGCGTCGTGGTCAGGCCGAGCGCCGCAATCTGTTTCTGCTCTGCCTCATTGCCGCACCGCTCGCGTTCTTCATGCTCACTGGTACCAAATTTGCGCACTACATCTTCCCGATCGTTCCAGCGTGCGCGGTAATTGTCGCAGCCAGTTTGGTTTGGTTGATGCGTCGCAGTGACAACAACTCTGCGCTGGCCGCGTCAAATGAGGCTCCCGACGCCGACTACCACCGTGACACGCTCGCTGTAGCGAGCCTAATATCCGTGCTCGTGTTCATCGTACTAATGAACGACGTTCGCCACGACGTTCGCCACCTTTTACGCCTATTTGTTTACTACTTCAATCGCTCGACCCCCTTCGAGTATCAACCGGCATGGGCATTGACATTTCTCGGTCTACCCATACTGGCGACCAGCATTTCACTGGTGTTTTCGCGCTGGGTTGCGCGGTGGCACTTGGCCGTTCTTGGCACGACTGCGGTTGCCCTCGCTTGCTACCTGAGCTGGGTTACGATGCCTGCAATGGGTGCCACCTACAGCTACCGGCCGGTGTACGAAGCCTATCGTGCCTGCGCCCATGCTAACGATCCGATCGGTCAATACAACAATTGGCCGCAACCGGAGCGCTCGGTCATGTTCTTGTTTAGGAATCGAGCGCAGCACCTGAATAGCGACGCTGCAGCCATGGTGTTCTTGAGCCAAAAGGGACAGAAATTCGTCATCGTCGACAAACCACGCCTCGCCGATCTGCGCCGGGTAGCCCACCGGTTGAAGGTCCCGCTCAACGTAGTCTTCGACGACCACCCGTATGTCCGGTTGCTCTCGACCGAACCTGGCTGCCGGGCGCCTACCGGCATGCCCGCTCACGTGCTGGGCGAGGTACCGTCTGCGCTTTCGCCCGTTGACGCCAATTTCGACGGCAAAATCCGCTTGCACGGCTGGCTCGCCGCGCCGAAAACGCTGGAGCCCGGCGAGACAGTGCAGCTCAAGCTGTACTTCGAAGCCCTCGCTCCAATCGAGCGCAACTGGGAGGTCTTGATTCATGGTGACAATGCGGCAATTCCGGGGCATCGAATCGTGGCCGATCACTTCCCCGCTGGTGGGGTGCTAACCACCCGTGGCTGGCAGGAAGGCAGAATCATCGAAGACGAGTTCACTCTCGCGGTACCAACCGACTACCCCTTCGAGTCGTTTTTCGTGTGGATTGGCTTCCAGCTCGATGGCAATCGGATCCCTCTGGCCAACAACCCAGCCAGCGATGGAGCCGATCGCGTTCGCGGCCCCTTGATCTTCGTGACACAGCCTACCCATTGACCTCGCTCGTAGACGTGAAAGTCGGCTTTGGGCAACTCGATACGAGTACCCACGGCTGATCTATTTTTTTCAGGCTCACCGCGCATACGATCCGTCGTTGCCATCACGCCAACGGAGCTTTAGCCTTGGCCCCGCAAGCACTTCGAGGACTTCGCCGCGATGAATCACAAAAAAAACATTGAACCGAGAATATGGGCCGCGGCAAGTGTTTGCGTCACGAGCCTTTGGTTGGGTTTGGGGTGCTCCGACAAGCAGCATGACTGCACCTGGCTCGCCAACTGCTCGACCACGGCCGGCGGTGGCGCGGGCGACAGTTCGGACCCGTGCGGCGGGTGTGTTTCCCCGAGGCCGTTCTGCAAGACGACAAGCACGTCCCCCGCCTGCGTGCAATGCAACACCAATGCGGACTGCCCAAGCGGTACGCCGATCTGCGACAGCAACGGCACCTGCCGGCAATGCTTGACCAACAGCGATTGCACCTCGCCACACCCCGCGTGCAAACCATCGACCAAGACCTGCGTCCCTTGCCTGCAAAACGGCGACTGCAAATCCGCCGCGGCCTCACGCTGCGACACGGCCACCAACGGTTGTTTTGCTTGCCAGAACGACGCGGACTGCTCACAAATCGCTGGCAAAAAAGCCTGTGCAGCCGATCCACAAACCAAACAAAACCAGTGCGTCGAGTGCACACTGGGCCGAGAATCGGGGTGTCTCAAGGCAGGCGTCGATTACGCCTGCGATCCCATCGCCCAGCAGTGCACCTCGACTGCCAAAGGCAGCTTGACCGTCTGCCAACCTTGCTTGGCAGACACCGAGTGTGTCGGCGGCAACATGGCCGCGCCCACGGCTGCGTGCGTGCCAATGACATTCGGCTCCAACGGTGCACCCCACGGCGCATACTGCCTGCAGAAGGTTGGCACAGCCGGCTGCTTCATACCTTATGCGGTATCGATCAGCGCCGTAAGCGTCTCGGGCGCGGCACTTGAACCCTATTGTGGCATCAACCAAGCAACAACAACGTGCGAAGCCTTGCGCGACATGACGTCTAGCACGGTGTGCCAGACGGACACCGACTGCGGTGCCGGCCAAGGCGGGCTTTGCGAAAAGGTCAGCATCGTGGCGCCGTTTCTGCGTTGCAGCATTCCTTGCGCCCTGCCAACGCAATGCCCCAATACGCTCACCTGCACATCACCATCGATCCCCTATTGCCATCAGTGAAGTGACCTCGACGACCAGCGATCAAAAGCGTGCGATGGCGACACGTGGCGATCCATGGTGCACAGGGCCCTCGACCGCCTCACGGCCCCGTCGAGGTGATAGGGCAGCATTCCCGTCGCACCCCGATCCTAGGTGCGGAGTTAGGCCCGCATTCACCCGGCGCTACGTCTTTGGCGATTTGCTCGACTTTTCGGCGGATTTGAGCCCCTACGTTCAAGTGGTTGACATCGACGCAACGCAAGCATAGAAACCAGCCATGAGCGTTCGGGATGTCACACAGAAGTCAATTCGAAGTCTGCTTGCGCTTGGTCTGATTTACGGGTTCGCGTCTTGCGACAAAGGACCGGAGCCAGCTGCCGTTCGACCGAAGGCCAAACAGGTTTCGACAGGAGTGGGCGGCGCGTCTGCCGTCGCGCGCGAGGTCACGGCTCAACCCGCTGCAACGACTGGGCAACCGTCGGCAGGCGCCGCCAATTCGTCACTCGGCAGTCGCTACGCGGTGTCGCTCGGCAATGTCAGCGCGTTCAAGGTTCCCACAGGCAAGGCCGTCAAAGTACCCTACGCTGGAAAGCTGTACGACGAGCAGAAACAGTTCGACGAGGTCAAATCTCGGTTCAAGCCGACAGCGGCGCAGGCTTATCACGTTTGTGCGTCACTCGCGGCGCCGACCAAGGATTTCGAACTGAGCTTGTATGTCAACGGGGCAAGAGAGAGTGCGCTCGCCAATGCACGCAACGGCGTGGCGCAGGGGTGCCGCACGATGAGACTTAAGAAGGCCGCTCAACTTGAGATCTGGGTAACCCAAGCTACCGACGGGGTCATCGAATTTGCGCCACACGAGTCCTCGAGCTGGTTGACGCTTGAACCACTTACGGAAAGCCTGGCGCTCGACAGCATTGAAGCCTTTACCCCAAAGGCCGGCGAATTCGCAGCCGTCCCATTCACGACTGAGCTCTACGACATCGAAAAGCAATTCGATGCCAAGACCAAGCGGGTTACTGCCGCTGCAGCCGGAGACTACCGAGTCTGCGCTGCACTCGAATCGACAGCGGGCGACTTCGAACTCGATCTCGCTATCAATGGCAATCGGGAGAATGGGATTGCAGTTTCGCATCAAGGCCTGGCTGCAGGGTGCCGTACGGTTCGGCTCGCCAAGGGCCAATTCGTGGGAGTGTTGGTCCACCATGAGTCAACGAAGATTCCTGTCAGCTTCGTCCCAAAAAAATTCTACAATTGGCTAACTGTCGACAAAATCCCAACCAGTGGTGTGTTGGCTGACGCATCGCTCGACAACACGAGCGCGTTCACAGTGGCGTCAGGCACGCCATTCAAAGTCCTGTACGTAAATAAGCTTTACGACGACGCGGGGCTGTTCGACCTCCAAACGAGCCGTTTCAAGGCGCAAGTTCCCCACGATTATCACGTCTGCGCTTCAGCGACCTCACTTTCGAAGGACTTCCAACTCGACATCTACATCAATGGCACCAAAGAAAAATCCATCGCCACGAGCGTTTCCGGCTTTGCTACCGGATGCCGCACCGTACGGCTGAACAAATCTGGTGACTTCTTGGAAGTTTGGGCAAGCCAATCCACTTTGGCCCCGCTACCGTTCGATACCAACCAATTCTGGAATTGGATGGTAGTCGAACCGGCCCACGCGCTGTAGCGAGCAGCGCCTCGCGTCACGATTGATTCCGGCGCAGAGTGCCATAACAACCCCATCCCATTGAACCGCGCGACGAAGCCGCTCCCCGACCAGGCGAAGCGCACGACATGGGCAACACAACCGTCGTGCCGCCCAACTCACCGGACACCCAGGTCAATGGGAGCTGGGCAACCAGTCACGCCTGCCGTTGCTGCCCCACCCGTGGGCGCGGCAGCTGCACCAGCGTGCCCACCAGAACCTTCGACGCTTGCGCCGGCAACACCCAAGTTGCCGCCTGAAATCTTACCACCTGCTGCACCAGTTGCCCTGGCTGCCTTCCGAGCACGCCATATTTGCCGATGTGAGCAGCCCGGGCGTGACCAAAACTTGAAGTCGTTTCATCGGAAACCGACGCACCAAAGCAGCCTAGAACAAATGCCCGGTCAGGGGAAACCTCCGTTGGTGACGAGCCGTTTCCTTCCAACATACTGAGCATTTATGGGCAGTCGACGACGCCACTAGCCCAGCCGATAGATCCCACGCAGGATCGCTTCCATCCAAGAATCCGGCATGTAGTGACGAAGTACCGTCGCTAGCCGCTGGATCGGTAGCCCCACTGAGTACCGCAACTTCGGCCGCCTGCTGCGCAGTATCGACTCGAGCCGGAGCGAGAACGGGCTGAGATCCGAGCAACTGCGACAATCAGCCTGCATCACGTCGATCGCTCGCCGCATCGCCTCCGAATAGATACCGTCGCCCTTGGCTCCATCGCACCATTCGTATTGCTCGGTCATCTCGGTCAAAAAGTCTCCTGGCTCCAGCAGTGAGACGTGAATGCCGAATCCACGCGTTTCGAAGCGTAGACATTCGGTCAGACCCTCGACCGCAAACTTACTAGCACAATACATGGTGTGGAACGGAAAAGCAATCAACCCTCCGATCGAGGACACATTGACGACCCTCCCAGAGCGCTGTGCCCGCAGGTGCGGCAACACCCCGCGACATAGGCGGGCCGTGCCGAGCAGGTTCGTGTCGATGATCCGTTGCTCCTCTGCGTTTGACATTACCTCAATCGCTCCAGATAAAGAGATCCCTGCGCAATTTACCAGGGCGTCAATTCGCCCAGCACGTTCGAGTGCTGTCGCAACAAAGCGTGAAACGGACTCTTCATCGCACACGTCGAGCCTGAGGGTTTCGAATGGCAATTCCGACTTGGGAAACCGCCGACCACCGCCGATCACACGAAAGCCGCGGCGCGCCAAATGCGTTGCAGCTGCGCGACCAAGACCCGACGAAGCACCGGAGATCAAGACGACTGGGGCGGACATGCGGGTCGACCCTTACCAGATAATCCCTCGAACGGGAAGCTCTCAACCACGGCGTGAAGGCACCCTCTGGCTCGCTAGGAGACCGCTTTCTCTGCCACTTTGACCCGGCGCCAACGACCAGTACTCCACCGGACGCCAAACGCCAAGGGGAAGAAAAAGAAGACCGCTACGAGCACCGTCCACCCCGTTAGCGTCGAAAGCCCAAGCACCTCGAGCGTCCACCATAGCCCCAACACGGTGAGCCAATGCAGCCCCGTCGATGCGAGCATGGCAAACAAGGTGTCGCCAACTCCCCGAAGTGCGCCCGTGAAAACCAACAAGACAGCCTCCATCGTGACGTAGACGGCAGCGATGCGTATCATGTTAATCGTGAGCGAGCGCGCCTGGACAAAAGTGTCACTTGGGCTGCTCGCAGCGAAGACATCGACCAACGCCCCCGGGAAGGCAACGAACGCGACAAGAACGAGCGAAGAGAACAGCCACCCCAGCTTCAGCCCCGATCGCAAGGTACGTCGCACTGCAGCGAAATTCCGCGCCGCCGCGTAGCGCCCAACGAGGCTCGTGACGCCTACCTCGACGCCCACCAACGGAACGAACGATACCATGTCCCAATTGAACATAATGCTCGCCGCCGTTGCGCTAACTTCCCCCTGACGTTGAAACAAGAACACAATCGCCTGAAATGCCAGCATGTTCAGAAAGAATTCTGCCCCCGACGGCGTACCCTTGGCGAGCAGTTCGGCCATAAGCGACCGCTCGACGCGAAAACGAGGAATTGATCCGAATCGCTTCGCCCCTTGATGCGAGAAGAATGCGACCACCAAAACGCTCAGCCCCAACGCCGATGCCAGCATCGATCCAATAGCTGCGCCAGTAACACCCATCGCGGGCAGTCCGAATCGTCCCAAGACGAAACACCAGACCAACGGGAGGTTGGATGTCATGGCTACGAACGAAGCCAGCATGACGACGCGCGTGCGCCCAATGCCCGAGAAGAACCCGGAGAATGCCCCGCGAAGCAGCCCGGAAACTGAGCCCATCATCAGCAGGTCAAAATAGCGTATCTGTTCGACCATTTGCGATGGCGGCAGCCCAAGCCGCGGAAATACGGCATTTCCGACGGGAATCAGCAACAACAATAGCGGCCAGGCAAGCAGCGCGACGATCAGTGCCTGATAGGTTGCCATCACACAGCGCTCACTCCGGCCGGCACCGAACTGTTGCCCTACAAGCGCTGTGCTGTATCCGATGAGGCCGACGAAGAAGGTCTGCATCGCGAAAGCGGTGAGCCCTCCGGCAAATACGGCATTCATCGAACTACCGCCCAACCGCGCTACGACCCATCGCCCGGTGAAGACCAATACGGTATCGCAGCAAAGCGATACGACCATGGGCAGCGCAACGGCGATCACTTCTCGGGCATTGCCACCTTTAGTGCTGCGTTTGGCCTGCATCGTCGGCTGGCCATAGCAGAAACGTGCGAGCTGCGTGGGACCCGATTGCAACGTGACAAAGCCGCTCAACCGGCGCTGGCTCGACTGCATTGATGTGCGCGCAGCTTGAGATAGAGACGCGCTACGACGATCGCAAACCGCAGTGTGCGTACTTGTCGGGGCCTGCCTGCGCCCAGGAACGTCACCACGCCGACCTGATCAAAATAGACCAACGAGCAACCGAGGGGCTGAACTTGCAAGTCACTTGCAACAGCAAACAGACTCAATCAAGGAAAAAGTTGGAGTCACGTGGATTCGGCCTAGAGCGACACTCGACATTGGGACCTTTGGAACCCATGTGGGCCGGAGCGGCAACTTGCCGTGTTACTTTCGAACGCAACTGACGCGGGCAACCCGCCCACACATTCGAATTGGAGTAATCGGAGAGGCACCATGATCAACAAGCGCGTAGAAGACGCTCTGAACACCCAGATCAATCTTGAGCAGTACTCGGCCCAGCTTTACTTGGCCATGAGTGCCCATTGCGATCGCAAAAGCTTCCGCGGATTTGCGCATTGGCTCCGCGTGCAAGCACAGGAAGAAACGGCGCATGCGCTCAAGCTCGTTGCCTTCATTTTGGACCGCGGTGGGCAACTCGCGCTAAGGGCGATCCCTGCGCCGCCCAGTGAATTTGGCAGCGTGGTTCAAGTGTTCGACAAGATCCTCGAGCACGAGAAAACCATCACCGGCAGCATCAGCTCGCTCTTCGAACTATCTCGTCAAGAGAAAGACTTCGCCAGTGAGATTACCCTGCAATGGTACGTCACCGAACAGGTCGAGGAAGAAGCCAACGTTGGGCAGATCCTGGACCAACTGCGCGCCGTAGGCGAGCAGGGCGGCGGGATCTGGTACCTCGACTCGAAGTTGGGCAAGCGCGTCTTGGCGTAGGTGCTGGATTGGCTTGCCTACGGGGGACGATACCTGCCTGACCGCCAAAGATTGGCAGGCTCCAATTGCTAGAAAGTGGCGCACGTCCGTTCAGGTTATGCGTGGTCGACGCGCCTCAACTGCCGCATTTCTAGCCGGTGGGTCGGAAAGGTTACGAACCCCCACGTCTCGCAGCAGGATCGTTGTATCCTGCTGCTTCATCTATGTCCGCGCCCAAGTCGAGAGAAAGATTTAGCGCCCCCGATGGCGGCATGACGCTGCAGATTGACCGCGCCGACCTTGGACGAAGCGCGACGACGATGGCCAAGAACCACTTCTTGCTGGTGTGCGTTCAAGGTCTCGAAGTGGGCAAGCCACTCGAACTGGTCTTGGCTGAAACAATTGTGGGCCGCGCGCCGAATTGTGGACTCGTCATTGCTGATTCAAAGGTTAGCCGTCAGCACGCTAAATTGCTGTGGATGAACGGCTACCACGTGCTCGAGGACATGAACTCGGCCAACGGCACGTTTGTCGGTGGCGCGCGCATCACCCGCAAGCGCTTGAATCCGGGTGACATCGTCCAGTTCGGAACGGCTTTCGCATTTCGTTACTCGGTGACCGACAGTACCGAGAAGGCGTTGCTCGAGCAATTGTACCAGTCGAGCGTCCTCGATGCGCTTACCGGCGCGCACAACCGAGAGTACTTCAACACGGCCCTGTCGACCGAGCTCGAGCAAACCCCCAGCAACGCTAGCCTATGCCTCTTGATGTTGGACATCGACCACTTCAAAAAGGTCAATGACACCTGCGGTCACCCGGCAGGCGATGCTGTACTGGTCGAGGTGGTCGAACGCATTCAGCTGCGTCTTCGGCCGTCGGATATACTTTGTCGATTTGGCGGCGAGGAATTTGCGGTCATTCTGCGCACAACGACGTTACCCCAGGCTGCGCGATTGGCAGAACGGTTGCGGCAAGCCATGCGCAAACAGAAGTTCGTCGTGGCCCAACAAGGCATTTCAGTCACGACGAGTATTGGCTGCGCTTCGCTCGAGTGCTGCGCGCCCGAGCGCTCGCCCGAGGCCTTGATCGCTGCAGCCGATCGGCGGCTTTACGCGGCCAAGCGCACTGGACGGGATCGGGTCGTCGTCTCGGACTGAATGGCTATCGAGCCTTGGCGCGCCGCCGCAGCCCCTCGGATTGCGCGCTGTTGGGGTAGTCGTGAAGAAACCTCGCAACTGCCGTATTTTCTTCGGCCTTCCGCGATAGCAAATGTAACGCGCGAATGCGGCCGAATCGCGCTTCACGTGTCAATGGCCCGGCTTGTTGCAAATACGTTTCGAAAGAGCGCAGTGCCTGAGCCGGTTGCCGCAGCACACTCAGTTCCAGTTCACCCAACGAGACCAGGGCGACTCTTGCTTCATCACTTGCAGCAAATGCAGTCGTAAGCTGCCGATACACGTTGGCGCATTCACGTAGCCTGCCTTCGGCACGAAGGGCCTGAGCATGCGCCAGAAGTCCGCGCGGAGAGGCCACTGCGGTCGCGGTCTTGGATTTGCTCGGCACAATCGCCGCCGCAAATTCCGCTGGTTCATGGGTCTCTCGGGCAGCGTCAACCGCAGGGGTTGCCCCAGACAAGACCAGCTCCGAGAGCTCATAGTTGCGCAGGAGTCGCTCACCGGGATCCGTCGGAAGCACTTCGGTCACGCTGGCATAACCGGGCATGGCTACGACAAGCCGATGGCCGCCACGGATTGCCGCCGATGCTGGGGTGGGCCCCAAAGCCATGTCGTCCACCATGACGCTGGCCCCAACCGGCCTGGACATGACGTCGAGTTCCGTCGCTTGGCCTCCCCGCGACAGTTGCGCTAGTCGAAGCATTTCCCGATCGCCTTGCGACACCGCGTCGGACCAGACCACTTCGGCAATCGTGTCTGCTATGAGCAGCGCCGCGGGCGCCCGGAGATCCCGTTGCTGATGCGTCGATGTATCAACCCCCAAGTGACCTTCGTGCAACTGCACCGAAACCCGCTGATCGGCATCGACGCCTACAACGAACTGGGTGCCTTTGGCCACGACCGAAGCCTTTGAGGTCACGACGACATACTGACGCCCTGCCGGCTGCAACTCGAGCCGCGACATCAGTCGACCGCGATCGAGCTTGATGCGCACCAGTGTTGGCTCCAACTGACCAAGCTGAGCTTCACTCCCGGCGTCGAGGCAGCCCAACATGCTCGAATCGAGCGCAAAGCACACTCGGCCATGTTCGGTGCACAGTCGCTCGCCGGCCACGAAGACATCACCAACCCGAATCGGCTTCGAGCCAAGGTGAGCGTCTCCCGATACGGACACGAACTGAATCGTAGGCACGCCTGCGACGACGACGGACGACCCGTTCAGTTGGTGACGCTTCCAACTGAACCAACCCGCTGCGAGTGCAACACTCGCTGCTGCGGCAGCGACCCAACCGCCCAGCTGAAGGAGGCGTTGCCATTTGCGGATCGGCGATAGCGAGCGACCACGAGCAGCCGCGGGTGCGACAGTTGCCTCCGTCAACTCGGGATTGGTCGCGACTTGCCCCAGTTCCGACCAGAGCCTTGAGTTCAGCGCGCATTCGGCGCAATTCGCGACGTGCTGTTCGCGCCATTGCTGCTCAAGCTCGGTCAAAGGCTCCCCCGTCGCCTCCCGGTCGGAAAGTTCGAGCCAGCGCCTGCAGTTCGAGTCAGTCACGCGGGGCTCCCGAGCGTCGCCAACGACCCGTCGCGTTGTATTAGTTGGCGCGATTCGACGCGGGCACGCCATTGCCGATCGTTGAACGTATTCGGCAGTGGTCCACTGCCGACCCACGCGAGGGTCGTACACAGGGCGCCAGATCGCGTGCAGCGGAAGCAATGAATTCGCATGGCGAGCGTACGCGCGTGGCGCACGTTTCTACAGACTGAATGACCTCGACACTAGGCTTGGTTGGTTGTCCCGAGTGATTTCCATCACGCAATCAGTTACCGTATGCAGATCCTTCGGGATCCGCCAAGTCCATTCCCATGAGTCGCTATGCAGGCGATGCAACTGGAACCGATATCCGTCATCGTTCTCGAGCATTCCATCAGGCCCCACCAATGGTTTGGCGCCGCAGAGGATGCGCGCCGCTGGTTGTCGGCCGCAGTTCTGTCCTTCCTGCGGCCCATTGAAGCTGACCTTCACGTAACCCCGATCAGCAACGCTTGGCGACAAAACCCGCGTCTGAGTCACGCGCCAACCGCCGGTGGGGCATGTCCCCCTGGCGGCAAGCGTATGGCCAATTCCTGGCAAAAATTCGCGATAACTTGAGTAGATTTGGGCGCCCGGTTGCCCGAGTTGCTTCGTTGCGGCTTCGAGTTGCTCTACGGCAGCCACACTTTCCTCGGGACCGTAGAGGGTTGATCCACCTTCGTAGTGTTGGGCTGTATATTCGCCGGGAGTCGTTAAATAATATAGGTATTCGTTCGCGAGCCCGACCACTGCAACAATCGGTTTGGTACTTGAAGCTTTGTTGAGTCCCCAATTTAGAGCTACACCCGCGCGCACCCGTGCCCCCACTTCGGTGGTGGGCTCACCAGGGATGGTAGCGAGCACCATAGCACTCCCCAGGCTAAATACTTGAAATGGGGCTACCCGCGGAAACGTTCCGGGCTCGTCTTGACCCGTGACCAAGTGAAAGAGGCTGCCTCCAGGGTCGTCGGATTGCACCAGCAACCAGTCTTGGGCAAACCCGCCTGCCGGCACCTTGACCCCTTGGCATCCAACAGCGTGCTTGCGGCGTCGCCCCTCGTACACCCCGAATTTCCCGTACAGCGGAGAACGCCCATCCTCAGCGCCGCCAATCGTAGGCACACCAACCTCTGCCGACGAGCAAACCGAGCCCGTAGCGGTCTTGGTTCGAGGAAGCTCAATTTCGCGGTAGGCGTGAAGAAGCTCGGGATTCGGATCAAGTTTTCCATCCAGGGCAACGTAGGCAGTCAAGGCCTTGCTCGCGATGTTTTCGCCCAAGCGAATGGCTTCATCCTCACCTTGCTTGATGTACGCGGGTGAGACGTCGCCTTCTGCACCGTTCATGAACGCGGCGAGCATCGGTGCGTGCCCGGGATGTGCCTTGCCTACCAGCGCAGACAATGCGCGCGCGGCGACACCATGCAGATCGCCATGGTAGAGTTGATTGGTCTGGGGAAGCGAGGTGCCGTGTACGCCAAACACGAACAGTGCGGCGAGTGGGCTACTGACGCCCGCCTCGACTCGATCAACACGCAACAAGCGCAACTTCGTGTCGACATCGCTGCTCGAACCAGGCACACAAGCTTCCGGATGATCGAGTAACCTTGCCAAACAGCTTCGATTGCGTGACACGTCGGGGACGTCAACCTCAGTAGCGCCCAACGCTGCCGGCGCCATTTCAGAAAACGCGCGGTGGATTGCCGCAGTGAGGCGAACAACCAAGAGCTCGACAATGGCCGGATCGTATCCGCTGCGACCTGCGCCAAAGACGTTGAAGAATTGCTCCCCGAAGTAGCCGCCGGGACCCGCGTGGGTGTGCGTCGCAGCAATCATCAACCGATCGGCAGAAATCCCATCGACCGGCGCGGCCAGCTCCGCGACCCGGCGATGAACGAACCCGCTGACTGCTCCCAGATCTGTCTGTACGATCGCTAAGCGCTCACCGCGCGCGTCCTGCAAGGCGATAACGCGTGCCTTCAGGCGCGTCCATACGCCGCTAGCCTTTTTGGCCGCATCCCAAGAGTAGCCGAATAGTGGAGCCTCCATGGCTGGCGTGATGTCGGTCTCGGCAACGCCAGCCAGCAACGCCGGTGCCGACTGCGGTTTGGACGTGGCAGGTTCATTGACTACCCAAGGCTTATGGCACCCGGTGAGAGCCATAGCCAGCAACAGCAGCGATGGACCGAAGCCCCGTTGCGTCGCCTTTCCGTTGCGGAGTCGCCGAGTCGATAGCGTCTTCATAGAGTCCCTCATGGCGTTGCGCGATCTACTGTCTAGCGCAATTGGGCCTTTGGCCGCAAGCTCGCAACGCGAAGCCAATCTGCAGCGTGAATGCGCGACGCTTGACGACCAAGCGTGGTCGAGTTACCCGGGGGCTTGTCATGCCTTCCGAAGTGCCCTGCCCAAGTGTGGACTTGGCCCCTAGCCCCGGCCACGGGTGTGCAGCGCAACGCATCGGCGGGAGTCCCCGAACAACGGTTTTTTTGGCGGTCGTCCTAGCGACCTGCGCCATAGCCCAAGCCTTCCGTACGGCAACGCCGAACGTGGGGATCGACTACTACCAGTTTTGGGCGGTAGGCAGAGCGATCGCTCAGCACCAGACGACTGACCTCTATTCGGCTCAGGGCCGAGCCCAGTTGGGGGCGAACTATTTGGCTGAAGCGTTGCGCAGCCCCGACGTTGTCCATCGCTCGGTGGCAATTCAACGACGCGTCTTCGATACGACGGCAACACCGTTTCTGTACAGCCTATTCGGAGCTTGGTCGACCAGCGACTACACCGCGAATCTGCGTGCTTTTCGCGCACTTCTGCTGGGTTGTTTTGTCTTCAGTGTGCTTGCGCTCTCGCGCTTACTCCGTCAAGCCGCGGCAAATTCCCTGCTCTGTCTCGCGCTGCTGTGCCTCTGGTTCGAACCATTGGCGTCGGATTTGCGCGTTGGCAACGTCGGTTGCCTTCAGCTTTCGGGAGTCGTCATCTACGCTTGGGTGCGGCTGAAAGTAGTGGAACGTTACCGGGCTACGCTTGCTGGGCTCTTCATGGGACTCCTCATTGCCTTCAAGCCCAACCTCGCCTTCGTGGCATTGCTCCCTTTGGGCAGCTCGCTGCTGCGGCGCGAAGTGAAGGCACTCCTTTGCGAGCTCACTGGTATCACGCTGGGTCTAGCGATCGCCGTCGCGTACACCATCGGTGTCATTGGCCAGCTCCACGTCTGGTTCGATTGGTTCACCGCGCTACGCAACGTACCGAGCGAGATCATCACTGCCGACTACGGAAACTACGCTCCCCTGGTCATCGTCGGTTCGAAGCTCGGGTGGTTTGCTGGTCCCGCGGTCGGGCTCGCTCTGCTCACCGCTGTGACGCTCGGCTATTGCTTGCGCGCGCCCAGCTCGCGCAACCTGGTTCTCGACGCAATGCACACAGAAGCGCACGGGCGCTTCTGGTTACTCTCACTCGGCTGTCTTGGCCCAGTACTGTTGCCCCACTTGGCATGGTTGCATTATTTCGTGATGACGCTGCCGGCGCTGTTGTTCGTCATGTCGAGCTGCCAACACCAAACGGCTGACTCGCGCCGACGGTGGCGCATTTCACTGACCGCCGTGGCCTGGCTTGGCCTATCATTCAATCCATTGACTACCCTCGGCCTCGCCTTCACCAACGCCATGTATGGCAAGTTGATCATCGTGGCCTCGGTGGCGCTCTTGGCGGCAACAGTCGCTTTTTTCCGTCCCGAAGCATCGAACTAGTCGCGCGTCGGAAGAGACGTAGGCAATGCACCCAGGTGTGACGAGCCGAGTCGTCTTCGACGAAGCGATTGATTCCGCGCACTTGATGGCCATTCTCTTAGGTTTTTGGACGTTCGAGCCGTTCTACCGGACAGCATCCGAAGCCCCGAGGAATGTCATGCCCACAGTCACCAATACCGCCAAGGGCCCCGCAATCGCTCCACGCGTCTTGCTTGATGAAGACCTCTGGTTCAGTGCGGCTGATTCCTCGATCGCCGAAGAAGCCGCCGCCAAAAGCATGGCCGCAACCGCCGGAACTGTCCTTGGCGCCAAGCCGTTTCCCGAGTCCGCGCGACGCCTAGCCGAACTCGCGAGCAAAGACAACGCCCAAGTGGGAGCCATGGTGGAGGTGCTTGAGCAGGATCCGGCACTTTCCGCCAAATTGCTTCGGGTGGTAAATTCAGCGGGTTTCGGTCTACGTCAACGCTGCACCTCGATCCGCCATGCAGTCACTCTCGTCGGCTCCAAGCACTTGCACCAAATGGCAACGACGGCAGCCGTACTGGATCTCTTCGATTCCGAGAGCGGCCCCGCCGTCACCGTGTTGGAACACTCCGCAGTAGTCGGAGCGTTTTGTCGATACCTGGGCACGCACCAGGGCCTCCCTTCAGAAGACCTGTTCACTGCCGGTGTGCTCCACGACATCGGCAAGATCATGCTACTTGAGACCTTTGGTGAACGCTACCATGCACTTTTCGATCAACGCCTGGACCACCCGGAAACTCTGTTCGCGATTGAACGCGCCGAGTACGGATTCGACCACGGCGTGCTCGCAGCCCACGTTCTGAAGGCCTGGAACATTCCCGAGCCCATCCCCAAGATTGTCGCCTGGCATCACGAGCCGGCGCGCGCCTACGAAAGTTCTACCCAGAACGCCTCGATGGTTCAGATCCTGCGTATGGCTGACCTATTGGCTCATGCCATGTTCGAAGGCGCCGAGCGCACTGTTCTCACATCAGTGGCTCAACACGAAGCGGCCAGTTACTTGGATATCTCCGAGGCGCAACTCGGTGCCATGTGGGACGAGCTTTCATCCCTCTACCAAAGGACGCTGCGGCAGAAACGTGGCCACGCCGAAACCGACGACGCCGAGTCGACCACGCGCCTCAAGAGCCACCCGCCAAAGCAGAAAGCAGCAGACGTACCGAAACAGTTCCCTTGCGCCAAGTGCGGAAGCCCAGGCTTTGGCACGAGCTGCGCCGCCTGCCATGGTTACGTGTGCGACAAGCATCCGATTGGCGAGCAAGGATGGTGTAGCGTCTGCGCTGACGAGTATCCAGCGTTCGTCAAGAACTCTGGGTTCCCGATCAATGCATTGCGCGGTGGGATAGGCGCGACTGCAATCGTCCTATTGTCTTCGGTCGCAAGTTGGGTCTCGGTCGGCCCAAGCGGGCTAGGCCGCGGAGTGGTGACTGGAATCGTCGTGGCAGCATTTGCCGCAGGTGCGGTCTTCGTTGCTCGACGCACGCACTTGCGTGCAGAGTTCGTGCGCACACGCCCCGACCGCGCGCCAGGTTAGCGCGTCCTAGGGTGATGCAATTGCGCGTCCTATTCGTCAGGTGCGCTCCAATTGTCTTTGAGTGTCGCAGCCCAACCCTCGTGGGACCAGAACTTCGGCTCCTCGTCGCCCCGGGTGTCAACGAGATGACTGTATTCCTCGACAGTCACCGGATATTTACCGAGGCGCACGCGCGTGTAAGGTCTCGACTTGACTAGTCGTCAGCTAATAGGCCGTCCACTTTGCCGCCCCAACCAAATCAGTCCAGACAAAGCCTTCGGCCACTCACGCCCAGTCGTTGCCAAAAATCGTGCATCAGGCACAAAACCCGACCGATCGTCGCCGAATTGAACTTTTTACGCAACTGCGCTGTTGGCTGACCGAGGGGGGGCTCATGCCGCATTTTCCAAGCACTTCACACATTGTCCCGATCCTCGTGCTTCTGCTCTCGGCCTGTGGAGGTTCGAATTCCAAGAACTCAACCGCAGTCCCATCTTCCTATGTCAGGTTCGCGGCGCCGGCTGCTGGCGCCAGACTTCGAGGCCTGGCAGAGCTGCACGATGCCACTGGACCGAAATCGTCACCTGAGATTGCTGCCGGTTCGAGGCCTCGCCGCGCAACTCAATCGACCGGATGAGCCCCGCGTGGCTAGTTACACGGCATGACCCGCACAATCTTGAGTTTGGTCGCGGTACTGCCGGGAGCCACGTAGGCGGCGCTGCCGTCTGAATAGTCGCGGAAGTCTTGGAACTGGTTGCTCGGCACAGCGATCGGGAACGTTGCACCGACCGTAGCGCCCGTGGCGGCGTTGAAGATCTGGCCTACCATGGTCGTCCCAGATGCGATCCAGGTTCCGAGCAAGTAGCTGCCGTATTTTACGAGGTGGGGCTTGGTGCCGGTGCCCAAATTGATATCAGACGTAGCTGCCCCAGTTGTGAACTTGAACAAATGCAGAGTGCCCGTGTTGGACACGAGCACCCAATAGCCAGCGCCAGAAGCGAGCACCAGATTGCTAACCGAAGAGTCCGTGGCGCTGATAGCGCTCACCAGATTGGTCGCATTTACGTTGAGGCCTACCTGCGGGTAAGCATCGGAACGACAAAGCATTACGAAGCGATTCGCGCTAGGATCCCAGACAATCTTCTCGAAACCACTGTGGCTGCAGCCCCAATCAAAACTGTTGTGCCCCGTTAGCAGCATGCCGCTCGGGCCGACCACACGCATTTCATCGCCTTGATGAATGTTGATGCAACCACCTTCAGTAACGCTAAGGGCGGAGCCGTAGTAACCAGCCCAGTTCGTACCATCGAACGCGAGCCGCCCGTGATGGGCATACCACCAGATGAAGTAAACATTGGGACCAGTCTTACCCGTTGAGTAGGGAGGCAGGGTCGAACTCGAAGTGCTCAGCTTGGTCGCCCAAGTCTCTGTCTCTCCGTCGAAGCGCACCATGTATTGGTCGTAACAGGCAATCGCCGGGCTTGGTGGCGTCCCGCAGAGGTTCGTGGGTAGGCCGCAATTGAGCGTGCCACCGCCCTGTGCGCTGCGAGCAAGCAGCAATACTCCGCCCTGGTCGTCGGCGTAGATGTCGCCGTAGTCCAGCGCGGGTAATCCAAAGGACGAAACCACGTTGTCGTCGCAGTCGAGCGTGGTGAGATGCACCTTGCTGTCGCTGCCCATGAAGGCCACGCGTGAACCGCCTGACGGAACTGGTGAGATCGACAGCAATTTGAGCGCGGCGTCATCCTCGTTGACGACCACCGTGGCCCCCGTGTCGATCTCGGTAATGCGTACAGTTGGGGCAGCGGTACAAGCCGTGGGCGTCACGACTGGACACGAATTTGGCGTCCCACCGGTGCCGATGGCGGCGCCACCACTTGGGGTCGATCCACCCAATGCCTTACCACCCGTGGCAGCGCCTCCGGTCGTCGCTACGTTTCCACCAGTACCGGACGTGCCGCCCTCTTGGGCACTCGTCCCACCAGTAGCCACGCTTCCGTCTGAGTTGCCGCCGGTGCCAGCGCCGCCTTGCATCGACAAGCCACCGTTGGCGTTGACGGTGCCACCGCCATTGGCAACAGATCCACCTGGCGAACCGGATCCTGACGCTGAGCTGTTGCCGCTGCAGCCAGCCGCGATGAGGATCGTTAGGCAAGATACCGCGGTCAATTGTCGACGCATGAGCGAAAATCTCCTTATACCAGGCCATTGAAGCATTGGGCAATACCGTACGGTCGTGGAGCGTTCTACGATAGGTCCGACCGTCGAGATCGACGCGTCTCAGTGTTGGCACCAGGCAAGAAGATCGATTCGCGGAACATTCGGCCCGACGCATTCGCGATTCACTGTAAAGATCTAGCGCAAGGCCTGGTAGAGGCGCACAGCAGAAAGGTCACGTCCGAGTTCAGATAATTTGGGCTTCTGTCCCACTCCGTCGACCCGAATGACCGTCCTTCGATTGGTGTTGGTGCGGCGTGGTGGTGACAAAAATAGTCAAAAGCGCCGTTGGCTGAGGGGACAACGACGCTTCTGATGCGGGGCGCTACTCGCCCACCGCCGAGTGCTTCATCGGCTAGCGACGAAACACGGCCTTGCCCGCGTACTCTTGGGCGGCGCCGAGTTCGTCGGCGATGCGGAGCAGCTGGTTGTACTTCGCGACGCGATCGCTGCGCGACAAGCTGCCGGTCTTGATCTGGCCCGCGTTGGTGGCCACGGCGAGATCGGCAATGAAGGCGTCCTCGGTTTCGCCCGAACGGTGCGAGATGACCGAGGTGTAGCCAGAACGCTGCGCGAGACGAATGGTGTCGAGGGTTTCCGTGAGCGAACCGATCTGGTTGACCTTCACGAGGATCGAGTTGGCGATCCCGCGCTCAATCCCCTGCGCGAGGCGCACCTTATTGGTAACGAAGAGATCGTCGCCCACCAATTGGACCTTCTTGCCCAATTTCTCGGTGAGCAGTTTCCAACCGTCCCAATCGTCCTCTGCCAGGCCGTCTTCGATCGTCACGATCGGGTACTGCGAGCAGAGCTTCTCATAAATTCCGACAACCTCTTCGCGCGTTCGCGGCTGCTTGTCGAAGGTGTACTTGCCGTCCGTATAGAACTCACTCGACGCACAATCGAGGCCGAGTGCGATCTGCTCACCCGGCTTGTAGCCGGCTTTCTCGATCGCCTCGAGGATCCGCTTGATTGCGTCCTCGTTCGACTCGAGCCGCGGAGCAAAGCCACCCTCGTCGCCTACTGCAGTGGTGAGCCCCTTATCGGCAAGGATCTTCTTGAGCGCATGAAAGACCTCGGCGCCGGCGCGCAGCGCTTCGGCAAAGGTCGGCAATCCCCATGGCACAATCATGAATTCCTGAATCTCGAGGCCGTTGTCAGCGTGCTTGCCGCCGTTGAGGATATTCATTAATGGAGTTGGCAGCACGCGCGCCTGAACGCCCCCGAGGTAACGCCACAGCGGTAGGCCAACGGTGTCGGCCGCAGCACGCGCGGTCGCCATCGAAACTGCCAGGATTGCGTTGGCGCCCATCTTGGCTTTGTTGGGCGTACCGTCGAGCTCGAGTAGGCGAGCATCAACCTCGGCCTGATCGAATGCCGACAGCCCACTGACTGCTGGCCCCAACTTGTCGTTGATGTTCCTGACGGCGTTGAGCACGCCTTTACCGAGGTAACGAGCCTTGTCGCCATCACGCAGTTCGTTGGCCTCGTGGACACCTGTCGAAGCGCCGCTCGGAACGGCAGCGCGCCCGGACCCGCTGACCGTCTCGACCTCGGCCTCGACCGTCGGGTTTCCACGTGAATCTAGGATTTCTCGAGCAATGACTTGGATAATCTCTGGCATAGCGTGCCGCAGATAACACGAATGCCACGCGGCCGCGAGGGCTGTGGTGGTGCGAGTCACCCGCCGTGACGCCAAGCGCGCGCTATGCCAACCCAAAAACCTAGAACGCCAAACGATCTTCTATGCTTCGTCGACGCGGGGGGCTCGGCGCCTCAACGCGTTCAGGCTCCGGCCGGGTTGCAGGTTCGGTCATGGCTGGCACGGCCTCAGTTGGCGGAACCGTGGGCGTCAGCGTTTGAACTGGAACGACCGCGGTCGTGGGTGCGTGAGCAGGTTCAGCGTGCCTGGGTGCGCCGGACTCCGCGTGCGCTTGGGACGCTACTGCAGACACCACTGGGAGGCTCTTGGGCGCCTCACCTTCGATAGTGATCGGTTGGGTAATCGCCAACGATGGTTGGGCCGAAGGCACTTCACGGGCGAGAGCCGCCGGATCGCTCGCCGATGCAACGAGCGCTGCGGTGGTGCTTGGCGCGGCCGACGCGGCTGCTAGAGAGTGAGATTTGCGCACATAGCCCACTGCGCCCACTGCCCCAACACCGAGCAGCAGCACCGCCAACCCCATGTACACGATCGAAATACGACGCTTCTGTGCCGAACCGACAGTTCTCGAAGATGTCGAGACCGTTCCTCCGTCGACACGGGATGTGCCACCGGTTGCAGAACCGCTGACACCAGCCCCTGGATTTGGCTGGGATGCAGAGCGCACCGAGTTGTTCTGCAGTGTCACCTCTCGCGACCCCTGTTCCCACTGCGGCTCTTCTTGGGCATCGACGAGGCTGCTCGAACGGCGCGGCTCGCAGATCGCGCGCAACGTCACCACGGCGTCGAGGATGCTTTGAAACCGCCCAGATTGCTCGCGACACACGCAGCGCGCAAACCAATCATCGAACCCGCGTGGCACCATAGCCACCTGCGACGGCTGCGGGATGGCTTCGGTGCAAATCGCGATCACGAGCCCGCCCAGAGTCGAGCCATTGAAGGGTCGACAACCGGTAAGGCACTCGAAGGCGATGACCCCAAAGGACCAGACATCCGTACGATGATCGACAGTGCTGCGCCCGGCTGCCTGCTCCGGACTCATGTAGTGCGGCGTACCGAGAATCGCACCGCTCTTGGTCTGGATGCTGGCCTCGAAGGTCTCGGGCGACATGGTCTTGGCAATGCCGAAATCGAGAACCTTCGTAACCTCGTCGTCACCATCGCGCACGATGAAAATATTGTCGGGCTTCAAGTCGCGATGTACGATATTCAGCGCGTGCGCACGGGCCAGGGCTTTGCCGACCTGACCCAAAATATGCGCGGCTTCGGTGGGCGAAAGCGGGGCTTTGTGCGACAGCCGCGCGCCTAGGTTCTCACCCTCCAGCAGCTCCATCACGATATACGGAACTGTGTCATCGATGCCGTAGTCCAAGACCTGAACCACGTTGGTTCCGCGCAATGAAGCCGCGGCCTGGGCTTCGCGCTTGAACCGCGCGAGCGCGACTTTCGAGTCTGCGACGGTCGGATCGATCAGTTTGACGGCAACCGGCGTCCCTAGCTCGATGTGCGTGGCACGCCAAACCGAGCCCATCCCGCCTTGACCCAGCTTGGCCAACAACCGGTAGCGACCTTGAATGACCCGCCCTTCGTTCATGAATTTCCGCTTGCCAACAAAGCTTTGATGAGTCCGAACTGCGAGTCACCGAGACCATTCGCCCCGAGCCTAGGGATCCGAAGGGGCAGAGCCCATTCTAGTCTGGCGCGCCCCCACTGGTTAGGCGCCCCGACATAAAAGGCGGGTCGACTCGAGCGGGTTTCGTCGGCCGATTGCTCTACCACCTGTGATTCTGCGGCAAAGCGGTGAAACCGGGAGCCTTGGGCTTTTGGGCCGGCGCTTCGCGGTAACGATGCATGAGCGGTCTACGCCCGAAGGTCAGCCGAACTACCCGCCTCACACTTCGAACCGCGCAAACGTTGATTCACTTTCGCGCGAGCACGTTTACGACGCAGCCAATCGTGCCGTGATAAGGAAACAACGTTCGAACGTGGATAGGCACCACAACCCAACCGAGCCGACGATACGTCTCGTGCGCGGCGTCGTCCAACGTGGGAATGTCATAACTTGGCACATACGCAATGTGACGTCCGTCGCGAACTTCGAAAACTCCATTCGTGTACGACAGATAGGTCTTGTCATCGAAGGGCACGTTCACGATTCTTGTCACCTCGAACCCCTGGCTGACGAGTTGTTGCTCGGCGCGTTCAAAGCGCGCCACGGTTTGCTGCGAGAAGTCGGCAACGAGCGGGGCTTGTGTATCACTGGCCACCTCACCCGGTTGAAAATCGTCACCCACAATCGCGGCCGCGGCCTTCGGATCGCCTACGAGCACTCGATTCATCGTCAGCGGGGTCATGTACATCGACAGGTGATGACGCGGCGTGTCTCCCCATAGTTGCCCAAGCGGCACAACTTGCATGTGGAAATATTCGCCCAGTCTGCCAGCGAGTTGTTGCATGTTCAGGTACCCACGGCGACGATTCTTCTCGAGCAGATTGGTATCGAAGAGGAGCCCCCCGCGCCCGACGGCGATATCACCGGCATCAAAATCGAACGGTGAGGCATCGAGCTCGTAACGATCGGGGAACCGTTTGACCACCTCTGAAACCGTGCGCCAATCGTTATGCCTTTCTTTCCAGATGTCTGGTGGCTCAGCGGGAACGATGAGGTGCGCGCGGCCCGTCACCGAATCCTGCCTACTTACCAAGGCGCGATCCTTGGACCAAGCAGTGATTGGACCGTCTGCCTCGACACGCTCGGCACGCACAAGCAATCGATTGGACGGGTCAATGGCGCTGAGGCGACGCTCGAATTTCTCGCGCTCAGGCTCGGACATATTGCGAGGAATTACGAAGGTTACCTGAACGCTCGGGTCGATTGCACTGAGGAAATCCGCGTATGGCCGTGCCAGATCGCGATCGGCCTTAGGCGTCCAATGCAACAGGACGTGTCCGAGCGCCCCATCGGCTTCAGGCAGCAGCGCTCGGTGTTCCAGCGCCTTGGGCGCCAAGGCCTGGTGCTGCCCCAACGCCCAGATCCCAAGCACCCCGAGGCTGATGCCGACCAATGCCCCGACGACCGAACCGATGGTAAATCGCATGCGCTTCGAGAACCTCGCTCAGTAACCGTAGTCCGGGCCGCTCAACTTGACCACCGAGTTCAATTTGGACCGATTCGATTTCATCGCCACGCGCGGCGTAACCATGCTCGTTGCTTGAAGCGGAGCGACGGCCGGTGCATCACTGTCCGCAGCCGACGCGCTGTTCGACTTCTGCATCGCGGCGAGCTGGGGCTGCGCATGTTGGACTGTGGGAGCTTCAACTGCTTCCGCTACTGCACCAAAGTAAACGTTGGGAGCCCGCGCGGTTTCGGATTGATCGGCAGCCTCGCGCAATTTGTCGATTTGCGCCACATAGGAGCCAATGTTCTTGGGCAGCAGGAGCTCGCGAACCAATTTGCCACCCGGTTCGACGTCGACTTTGATCTTCTGGCGCCAGGCAATCTTTGGAGTGGGCATCACGCGCTCGCCACCGCTGCCACTGGTACGCGTCAACGCTACTTGAATCTCACCCGTGATGCGACCGTCGGTGGGATTGTTGCATTCGACGAGGATTGCTTGACGCCCAGGGGAGGCCTCACTTTTGCCCAGAGTAGCCGACACGTCGAGGTCGCCGATCTTGGCTGCGTTCTGAGCAAGTTGAGCGTTCGCGGGAGCAGCCTCGGCTTTTGCCACCTGCGCCTGCTCTTCGGCAGCCTGTTCTTCGTTTCCTACGGCATTAACGTGGCTTGGCCAGCCAAGCGCGAGGGTAACCGCTGCCGCGATCACCGTGGAAGATAGAATCGACGCGACGCGAGATGCTGACTTTTCCATAATTCTTGCCTTTCGACTCTACGGACCGTTTGAACCAGAACTCCCTCGGCTTGTGTTGAGCGTCGAGGACACACGATGCCTGTCGCCAGGAGGAAGCAAATCGTGACAGCACCCGTGCGAGAAAGTGGCCAACCGAGTTTTCGTGCCTGGTGTGACGGCACTCGGACACGAAGCTTGGGTCAGCAAAAAGCGGCCAATGGTTCAATCGCAACGCACCTCGTCACGATTTCGGGAGCAACTGCGACCGAGTGGACGTAGTCGGGAATACCGCGATGACGACACTCAACGACCTGCGCAGCTGGCTCAGCGACCCCTCGCGTCTTCGTGCGTTGAATCAGGCGATTCGCGCGAAAATCCCGGCCAGCGACGTCGAGGATGTCGTCCAGTCGACCCTCGCCGATGCGTTGACCGCCGCGGAGCCACCCAGCGAATCTGACGCCTTTAACCGCTGGCTTTTCGGGATCGCACGCCACAAAATCGCGGACTACTATCGGCAGCATCGCCGCCACGAGGTCGTCGATAGTGACGCCGTAGCTACCAGCACCGACAGCGCGCCTGCCGCAGAAAGCGCGCGTGACCTCCTACGCTGGGTCGATCAGAAGCTTCCCAACGAGCCCGAAACCACGCGCACCCTTGAGTGGATGATGCGTGAGGCCTCCGGCGACCGGCTCGAGACGATCGCCAAGGAACATGAAATCTCGGCGCCCGCCGTGCGGCAGCGTGTCTCCCGCCTCCGTCGCTTCCTACGCGAGCATTGGGCGATGGAACTGGCAGCCGCTTTGGGCTTGCTCGTCGTGGTTACGGGCCTGTTCGCCTATCGGCAGCACCAGTCTCAGTTGCCCATTGGGCCCGAAGTCGTGCGCGTCACGCCCACACCAGCCGAGCAAGCCCGCAGACTGCGCGAGGGGGCGATGGTAGCTTGCCGTGCCGGTGAATGGAAACCGTGCGTCGACGACTTGGACCGCGCCAAAGTCATCGATCCTGCCGGTGACTCGGCAAGTGAGGTGCAAGAGGCCCGCGTCGGAGCGGCACGCGCTCTGAATCCAGCACCGACACCGAGTCGATCACTTGCACCTACCACCGAAACGCCGCCAGAACCGAGTGCCGTACCGTTGAATACCGCCACACCCAAGCTGTCGAATCCGCCCAAAAAGGCCGTTTTGCCATTGAACAGCATTCAAAAGCAAGTCGGACCGAAGAGTTACGAGTCCAAGACGAAAGCGTCCAAGTCGATGGATATGGACTTGGGTGATTCTTCAAATGCCCCCCAGAAGTCGGACTTCCGCGAAGCCGTCAAGCGCAAGTAGCGGGGTTGGCACACTTTCGAGGATACGTGACTGGCCGCCTGACACTACAATATCGTGATGGTTGCCGGCGGTGGTGGCGGCGGTGGCGGCGGTGGTGGCGGTGGCGCAGCAGTCCCGAGTGGCGGCGCGGCGCTGTCTGGCGGTGGTGGCGCAACTTGGGTGTCGTCCGGAGCGATGCACGATGACAAGTCGAACACCATGAATTCGAGCGCCTTCTCGGCAGTAGACAAGTCCCGAACGTTGCAAGTGGAGGGGAAGGTCTTTTTCGGATCGGCCCCTGAATCGTCGGGGCCACCGGTCACGTGCAGCCCCGTGTACACGAAGCGGCCGCATTGGTTCTCTGGCGCGGCGGCAATCGGCGCGTTGAACGTCAGATAGTGCGTCTTGGCAGCTGCAGTCGCACTACCTGCAGCCGGTTCGTAGATCCAGCGTTGCCCAGGCGGGTTGATGTGGTCGAGCGCGGTCGGCTTGACGTCAGTGGTCAGGGGCAACGCCCCGAGCGCCGTCGAGGCGCCCACTTTCTGCAGCCAATCGGCGAAGGATTTGCCCTTGGGGAAAGATTGATCGATGGTCCCCGTCGCTGGTACGCCTGTCGTGTCCTGATAAGGGATCCAAGTGGCGACTTCGGTGCCGAAGGGCGGCGGGAACGGCAACGAAGTCGGATCGGTGGGTTTGGCAGCTGGATATCCCTTGATCCAGGCCCAATGGTAGTGTTCCGCAAAGGCACGACCACCAGCGGTCAGGTACTTGACCATGTTCTGCTTGGCCGCATCTGTTATTGGACTCGGCTCACCACCGACCTTGATCGGCGCGTACTTGGTTGGATCGGTGGCACTTTGCACGCCACCACAGGCAAGGAAGACCATGTCGTACTTGAGCATGGCATTCAAGTCTTCCCAGAACACACGTGCGTCAGGATACTTGGCTGCGCCATTGACGCCGCTGTCGTAGCCGCCACCCTTGTCCGAGCCGAGCTCCGGCGGCAAATTGTAGATGTTAATCGCCCCGGTTCCCTCGGGGTTGGTAAATTCCGACACATCAAGCCCGATGCGGAAAAATAGGCACTGAAGGCGATCGGCGTCGCCCGCCACAATGGCAATCTTCGGGATCGATCCCTCACTCTTGTTCTTCGGCAACCGGGTGAGGTTCTTGTCTGAAATGGCTGTGTCTTTGCAGTCAGCCACGGCGGGAATTGTGACTTGGCGGCGCCATTTGCCGACCTGGATCACGAGCGGGATACTGGTGCCTGACGGCGCAGCTTGCAGTACGAACTTACCGGAAGTGTCGGTGACTGCAGTGGCTACTGGCGCTCCCGAAGGCACTGAACCGCACTTGTCACAGCTGGCGCCCGACGTGATCGGGTCAAGTGCCGCATTCGGAACATACACAATGGCGTTATAGACCGGAACTTTGCCCGAGGGATCGTAAACAACGCCGCTGATGGTCGTCTTGCTCGTGCCGGCACATTCTTTAACCTGGCACTGTAGCCCCTTGCAGGTTGGACATTTCTCGCCGACGCAGGGCGGCACGCAGACACCGTTGATACAGGGAGCATTGGCAGGACAATTGGCTTCTGTGCAAGCCACCGTACCACCACAGCCATCACCCATGGTCCCGCAGTAGAAGCCGCCGCCTTCGGCGGCGCAGGTCTTCTTGACACAAGTGTCGTCACCCACGCACAGCCGGTCCTTGCAGACGAAGTGCGCCGGACAAGGGTCGGCGCAGCTCAATTTGCCGCCGCAGTTGTCGCCGAGTTCACCGCAATATTGTCCGCCCGACGGTTTGCACGACGCCAAGCGACTGCAAGCGTTACCGCCCACGCACTGGTTGTCCACGCAACTCCAGCCGATCTGCGAGCATTCACCACACTTGAACGTTCCGCCGCAGGTATCCGCAAATTCGCCGCGACAATACTGGCCGCCCTCGGGACTGCAAGTTGCCGCGACACAGTTGGCGCGCACACACTGATTGTTGGTGCAAATATCCCCGTTGCGACAGGTTCCACATTCGACCGAGCCGTTGCAGCCGTCACCGATCATGCCGCAAAATCGCAGGCTCGCGGTGTCGCAGGTTCGTGGGGTGCAGCTGCCGGCCCCGCCACTTCCCGTCTGAATCGTGACGCCAGTGGAGGTGGTTGTCGTTGTCCGAGTCGACCCACCAAGGGTTGTCGCCGTTGCTGCAGACGGGTTTCCGCCAGCGGTTGGTCCACCTACGTTCGAAAACGGCGCGCCACCACTATTAGCCTGACAGGCGGTCAGACGAAGTGCCGCGAGTGCCAGTAGTGCCGAAAGCGTCGATTGGGCATGGCCACGGACATGAAACGAAAACGGCATGACACGTACTCCCGCGCCGTACGGCGCTTGCGTTTGTTGACCACGACGCGGCAACGGACCCACTTGCCCAGCTTCGCGACTACTACGACACCGTCACGTAAAGCTAATGCGCCCCGGTCCCTCAAAGATCACGGATTGTCTGCTATCTACGCGCTCGGCCTGAACTTCAACAACCCATATCGGACCAAACCATGACGACCCCCTAGCTGTGCGGCTGCCGTGCCATCACGGCTTGCTCAAATGCCGGGGCAAATCGACGATTCTTCGGGTGGTTCTATCAATTCAAACTGAAACCATCTCGACAGACGTCTGTACCCACTAGCCGCGGTTCACGTTTTTTCGATGTTCCCTGGGTGTAGCCACCCCAAACACCCAGGCCCATGGTCACCGTTACGTGGGACCATGGGCCTGGTGAACGCTTCGACTGCGTTGGCTGCAATTGGTGCCGCTAGCGCACTATTTCGTAATGCATCGTCTGGTTCGCCGCGGATAACTCCAACGCTAGCGTTCCGGGCTGCGCGGTTAGCGAAATTTCCTTCTTGCGCGCCCCGGAGGCCTCAAGTGGGTAGCAATGGGCTGCCCCACTGGCCTGAGTGGCAATCGTGATGCGCCCGATGATCGGTTCGACCAAGATCGGGGCAGTGCCTACGTCGACGAAACCACGACGATTGGTCGTGAGTGACATCCCGCTGTTGACGGCATTGCCCAATGCGGAAACGAGCAGGTGCTTCGAGGTGGCAATCGGCAGTTCGTCGAGGGAAGTCACCACGACGACGCCAAACTGGCTCTTGAGCTCCAGCTTGGTTCCGGATAACTGGATTGGCTGCTCGGTGGCAAAAGTGATGGCCCCCTGGGTACGAGGGGTATCTATCTCGAAGCGACCCAACGTGGCATCGTGGCGCAATTCACCGGTGCTCGAGGTCACGCGCGCCCCCTGCTGGTACTTGGTGCGGATCGCATCGAGTTCAGACTTGGTTTGACCGCTACCGAAACCGACGCCAGTGCGCGCGATCATGCCCATTTTCTGCGGGTAGTCGAAATTGGCGCCAGGTTCGAAGCCCGCGTCCTTCTCATAGCGTTGATAGCCCTCGAGCTCGGCCGGGCGCACATCGCCACGGTGGAACAGTGCTGCCACCGCCGGCCAAGCGCCGAGTGCCGTTGGCTGTTCGATAATGTCAAAATTGCTCGTAATGGTTCCTACCGACTCAACGCGCTTGTTCACGTCGTGACTGAAGGCAAATTGAATTGGGCTAAAGCCTTGGAACGCCGCATAGGCTCCAATGAGCAGGAGCCCTTCGTGTCGATAGTCGTTCGGCGCTGAGGTTTGCCATTCACTGGTGGAATAAGGTAAGCCCTTGACACGTCGGCGCGCGAGCGATCCTACGATTCCGAGTTCGGGGTCTTTGACCATGGGTGAGTTGTCCCAGGTGACTTCGGCCTTATAGCCCCAGCCACCGCTCGGGTGTGACCAATACGCGTGGCGGTCGACGAAATCGAGCTCGGCATTGGCACGCAGATCCAACGGGTGCTCCGACCAGTGATTGCTTCCAGTGAACAACCCCTGGTATCCGAGGCCACGCAGAACCTTCTCGATCTGTCGGTAGTAGACGAGAGTCGCGTCGTAATAGAAGTGCAGCGTGTCCTTGGCGCGATTCGGCGTCAGCTCCTTCTCCGCGGATTTGCCCCCCGTGGCCACGAAGGCTTGGACATTGTTCTTGGCTGGGTCCTCCGCTGGCGCAATCCCCTTACCAGCCCCAGCCCAACGCTTCTCGAGCGCCGCGCGGTCCTTGACACCTTGCTTGACCAACCAAGTGGAAAACTGACGCGCCAGTGTGGCCCGAGACTCGGGTGTTTTGAGCGAGAACTCACCCTCGGGCATCAGCCAGAATAGGCTATCCTCGTTGATGGCTTCGAGCATCACCACGCCAGGATCTTTGGCGTAACTGCGCCCGGTATGCGGGTTCTTGTGCCCCATGAATTGGGCAATGAAACGCTCCTGCAATTCGATTAGCTTTGGCTCGAATTCGCCTTCAACCTTGAGCCCTGCCGCTAACTTGTCGGCATTCGGCACGCCGTCGGCGGCTGTGAGTTTGCGGTGCACGAGCATGTCGAAGAACTGATAAATCCCACGTTTCTGCAGCTGACTCACCAGGTAGTCGAAGCGTTCCATCGCCGTCGGATCCAGGTCGAGTGTGTTCGCCTTGTTGCCAAACAGGTTGGGATTACTCCAAGCCGCGTCCATGTGGTGATGGCGCGTCAAGTTGACGCCCATCTGGCTCAAAAGCTCCGCCAGCTTGTCCGCTTCTTCGTGGGTGGGAAAATTCGCCGAAGCAACGATGTTGATGCCAATGAATTTGGCGGGCTTGCCGTCCTTGAACACAAATGCCTCGCCGCGCTTGCCAACGGGTCCATGCTTGCCAGCGGGAGCATCGAGCAGGCGCGACATGTCGAGAGCTGTGCCCCGCCGCTGCTCCGGCGCGAACCCGGCATACGGGAACCAGCCCTCGGTGTTGTAGACGAAGGGTTTCTGCGACACTTTCTCGGGCGATAGGGTGACGTCATCGAACCAGACATCAAAGGGCTGATCATGCGCGGCTGGGCTCAGCTGAATGAATTTTACATCCTTAGGCTCGGGCGACACGTGTTTGCCCCAGCCAAATTGCTTAAACGCCTCGAGTGGCAGCTTGATTTCGGTCCAGTCCGTAGGGGCGGTGAACTCGTAATGATAGTGATCGTAGTCTTTGACCACATCGCGAACCAGCGTCACTGAGTACCGTCCGCCATCTCCTTTGACCCAGAAGTTGATGCTGGCGTACTTCGTGAGATCCTCAGCGGTCTTGCTTTGATTCAAGAAAAGCTGCAACTGCACCCAAGTCCAGGGCGCGCGATCCGCGCCGAGCGTTCCCCAGATATGTGCGGCAGATCCTGGGCTCTTTGGGCTACCGCCGGGCGAGAGCGTGAACGGCTTTGGGTTCGCCACCGTTCCCAAGGGATTCTTGTCGAATTCGTACCAGAACCCACCCGAGTGCCCTGACGGCTGCTCGAAGTCTTCGATCAAGCGCTCGGCGACCGGTATAGGAGCCGCGTCGGCGGCTCTGGTCTTTGGTACCACGCAGGTTGGCGGTGATTGCGCCGGCGGAGTCGGACAACAAGCCGTAGCCGCGAGCAACAAACCAAGCAACGCAATGAATGACGGGAGGTGGCGTCGTGGGCGCAGATTCATGGTCGCGCAGCATAGTTGGCAAACCCAAAGGCCGTAAAGGGCTCTCGCATCGAGAGTCTTGCCCTCCAAATTTAGGGCTATCGGCTCGAATGGTCGCGACCCACGTAACGCTGCAGAAAGTACCTGAGCGCGACCGGAACCAGGGCTTCGTGCGCCGCTTCGCCGTGACCAGTATTCACCACGAACGCTTGCGTGGATCCGGTGTCATTTTTCGCACAGCGATAGTCAATGGAGCGTAAGGGTGCCGCTGGAAGCTGCTCGGGACAGGTCGCGGCCTTCAGCCCCAAAGGTGCGTAGACCTTGCCAAAATCGAAATCCGCGTCGTACTCGAGCGCATGACGTGGAACAAACCCGGCTGTTTCCACACTGTGGACAATCAGGGTCGGGGTGCGCTGCGCGGCGAGTGCACGAACGGCTTGGGCGAATCCAGATCCCACACAAGTGTCGAAGAACCCCACGGCGTTTGGGGTAAGCTTGGCGACTTGGTTCAGCCCAGCTCCACCGCAACCGGCAGCACCAGAGTGGCCCACTATGTAGAGCCCGGACCCGGCGATGCCCGCGTCCGCGAGGGCGCGATAAACCACGGTCATGAATGGCCCGAGTTCGAAGCTCGGCCAATTTTGTCCCTCGAAACGAAACACCGGAGTGACCAACACGAAGGGCCCAAGGTCGCCCTGAGTGAGACCTTCGCGCGCAACCCGGGACACCACTGCGGGGAATCGGTAGGTGCGCGGCGCCTGACCACGCCGCGGTTGACCATGCATGGCCACGACGACTGGGTAGGCCTCGCCACGTTCGGTGCCGCGCAATAAGAGGATGTGATGTTGATCCTCAGCGTCGTGCATCTCGTATGCCTTTGGATCCCCGAAAACGGGGCGGTACGAAAAAGCGAGGGTGCGTTCCGGCGTGGGCTCTGTCGGTTTGGGCCGAACTCTGGGCGGCGTGGTCGCTTGAACGGCGCCTTGAATTGTGGTCGACGGTGTCGCCATCGAGGTTGTCGGCGCAGACTCGCGCTTGCAGCTCGCCAGGAGCAGTGACCCGACCAGAATCGCGCGACTGGATCGAGAAGGCCCCATAGCTGCCCTCTACCCCAAGCCGGATGCCGCGCCAATACCTGTTCGAACGCTTGACCGATGTTGAACCCTGACAGGAATGACGTCAGTTCGACAACTATAGCCCATCGGCCATAGTTACTGATTAGGCCCGATTTCGATTCGTCCACCGCTCCTTATTGAGGTCCCGCAATGCAATCCCAACCTGGTCCTAGAAGTGCTCCTTTCATCTCGAATGGGTCAGTGAGCTCGCTGACAGGAGCGCTCTCGGCTTGCCTTGCAGCAACCGTCGCTTTGGCGTGTAGCGGGAATGGCGCAGGGAGCGGCTCCACCGTCCCCGAAGCCGGTGGTGCTTCGACCGTGGGTGGCATCAGCTCCACCAGCACATCCGGTGGCAACAACAGCACGGCGAATAGCGGTGGTACTGCGACCAGCAGCGGCGGCACAACTGCCAGTGGTGGCACTTTGGCGGGCAGTGGTGGGTCGATAGCCCTTGGCGGCGCACCAGGTTCAGGCGGTGCGGTCACGGGCGGCACCAAAGCAACGGGCGGCATCAGCACGGCTGGAGGCACCACGCCCAAGGGTGGAAATTCGACTGGTGGTGCGGTGTTGAGCACAGGCGGCACGGTTGGCGCTGGCGGCACAGTTGGCGCCGGCGGCACAGTTGGCGCTGGCGGCGCTACTGCCTCACCGAATGATCTCTGGATCGCCACCAATGGCGCCGATACGAACCCGGGCACCGAAGCCGCGCCATTGGCAACCCTGACTGCTGCCCACACCAAAGTTGTCGCCGGTCAAACCATCTGGATCAAGCCCGGAACGTACTCGTGGTCGGCCACGGTCAAACTCACGAAGAACGGAACCGTCTCAAGCCCGATCAACGTATTTGCCGCGGCGGGCGCTCGCCCAGTGATCGATTTTTCGGCACAGACCTGTGGTGACAGCGCCGCCCGCGGGATTGCTATCACTGGGACCTATTGGCACCTCAAGGGTTTCGACGTGCAGAAGGCTGGCGACAACTGCATCCACATCGGTGGCGCCTACAATACGATCGAGTGGGTGACTTTGCATAATTGCTGTGACTCCGGGCTGCAGATCACCGCAGACACCGCCAGCGATACCACGCGCGGTGCCAACAATACCATCTTGAATTGCGACTCGTACGACAACTACGACGTGCCGACCAACGGCGAAAACGCCGACGGATTTGCGCCCAAGTTGCATATTGGGTCAGGCAATGTGTTCCGCGGCTGCCGGTCATGGAACAATGCGGATGACGGCTACGACCTCTTTGCGTCGGACGATATCGTGACCATCGACAACTGCTGGGCCTTCCTCAATGGGGTATTGTCCAACGGTAGCGGCACTTCCGCGGGCGACGGCAACGGCTTCAAGCTCGGTGGCGCGGCCACCGCGGGGGATGCCTACGAAGGTGGGGCCCCGCACAAGGTCACGGGCTGTTTCGCGTTCGAGAACATGGCGTGCGGCTACACTCGCAATAACAACACCAGCGTGCCGGTCTTGAGCAACTGCGGCGGCCGCGGCGACGGCAAGGGCGAATATTGTTCGCTCACGAACCCATCACCTGTAACGTTCTCGCTAACCGGCGCTCAAGCCAAGGCCGCGGCGCGCAGTGCGGACGGCAGCCTACCGGCCATCAAATAGTCGTCGAGCACGTGGCGCGGCTGCTATTCACCAGCCCAAACCCCAGCGGTGTGAAACACGCGCACCAAATCGCCATCCAAGTGACCGTCGCGTACTTCCATGTCGAGGATTTGAAGCGCTCGCTCGTGACTGACTGCGCGCTTATACGGCCGGTCGCTGGCGGTTAAGGCATCATAAATGTCCGCTATGCTCATCATCTTGGCCTGCACTGGGATGTTGTCGGCGTGCCGCCCTGCGGGGTAACCCGTCCCATTGAGTCGCTCGTGGTGAGCGCCAGCGATGAGCGGCACTCGCCCAAGCGTGCGCCCCCAGGGAATGCGCGAAAGAAAGCGCTCAGTATGCACGACGTGACTGCGGATCTCGGCGAATTCCTCGGAGGTCAGGCTGCCGCGCTCGATGCGCAGACTCGTGAGTTCGGCTTGCGACAAGAGCGGCTCCGAGTGGCCGTCCGCGCGCCGCAACGTCAAACGCTCAGCGGCATCGAGGAGCTGGCGATCTTGCGCTTTTAGCAGCGTTGGCTCGGCCGCCTGAAGTATCGTTTCGTAGGCCCGCTCGAGCTCGAAGCGCTGCTCGTCGAGTTCGACACCGATCCGCAACAAATCGGATTCGGTGCCGCCACGCCGCAGGATCTCCAATTGACGCGCATGTCGCTGAACCTCGATCTCGCGCAGCCCAAGCTCGATTCTGAGTCGGATGGCATCGAGTTCGTATGGATAGAGCTTCTTGGCCTTAACAAGCACGGGCTCACGTACGCCGATTTTGCCAAAGTCGTGCAAGAGCGAGGCGTATTCGAGCTCGCGCAACTCGTCGTCCCGGAACCGAACGCTGCGATAGGGCCCGTCGTCGGTGTGATTCACTGCATTCGCTAGTCGCAGCGTAAATTCAGCAACGCGGCGCGAATGACCGCTCGTGGTTGGATCTCGCGCTTCGATCGCGTCAACCGAGGCGCGCACGAACCCCTCGAACAGCCCGCGAATTTCCTCGATTAACATGGCATTCTCGAGCGCAACTCCGGCCTGTGCTGCGAGTGTGACGAGCAACTGCTCACTGCGCGGATCGAAGGACATGACGTTGCGCTCGACATCCGCCTCGGTCATGAGCTTGGTTTGTGAACGCCTCTTCTTGTTGATCAACTGAAGGACGCCAATAACGTCGCCGCGCCCACTGATAAGTGGCGCACACAGCATGCTCTTGGTGCGGTAACCTGTCTTGGCGTCAAACGAACGATCGAAACCGTACGGACTGCCTTGCGGCAGCTCGTACACGTCGGAAATCCGAATGGTTTGCCGCTCAAGGACGACCCAACCCGCCATGCTGGCACGACTGACGGGCATCGTGAATTCGCTCCAGTCGAATTGCGCCGATTCGTTCTGAGTCAGCTTGAAGTGAAGCCGCTGAGTCTCCACCTGGCCACTCGGGGACAGTGGGTCGTCTTCGACGACATAGATACTGCCGGCATCGGCCCCGGTCACAAACCGCGATTTTTCGAGGATTAGCTCGAGCAACTTCTTGATGTCGCGTTCTTTCGTCAATGCACGCGCGATCTCGATGAGTTCGTCCAATTCGAACTCGAAGCGGCTGAGTCGCTCGCCGTGGCTCAGCGTGCGCTCGTGAACCTCCATCGATTCGAAAGCGCGTTCGCACGCCACCGATAGCTCGGCGTCGGAAGCCTGAGCCGGTAGCAATGCCGCGAGGCCACACTGGCTGGCCTCATTCACCGCGAGAAGTTCGACTTCACCCAACACGATGAACCGTGAACTATGGCGCGGTACATCCTCCGCTGCGAGGTGGCGCTCCACGTCGCCAGCGCGATAGGCGCCCGCTGTTGCCACGACCAACACGTGAGACCCCCGCCGCAATTCGATCAGCTGTTCGGAGATCGTGCGACAGCTGTCCACCTTGGCCAACGCGACAAAGCGGTCAACGCTCCACCGGTCAAGGCTCGACGTGCCAGCGCCGTTTCGAACTTCTAGGTCGGTCAACTTTCCCCTCCGTCGCGCGGACGCTGTGGCGATTCGCGGCGCTCCAATTGTTCTTGGTGGCGTTCATACGCACCCACGATGCGTTGCACCAATGGGTGCCGCACGATGTCATTCTGCCCGAGGTAGCAGAGGGCAATGCCTTCGATTCCGCCAAGCAACTGGCACGCTTCGCGCAACCCACTCGAGGCACCCCGAGGCAGATCTGACTGGGTAACGTCACCCGTTACCACGGCTTTTGAACCAAACCCAAGTCGCGTCAGAAACATTTTCATCTGCTCGGACGTGGCATTCTGCGCCTCGTCGAGAATAACGAAGGCATCGTTCAACGTGCGGCCGCGCATGAACGCGAGCGGCGCCACTTCGATTTGACCGCGCTGACGCAACTGGTCCACCTTGTCGAAGTCCATCATGTCGTGCAAGGCGTCGTAGAGCGGCCGCAGGTAGGGATTGACTTTCTCCACTAGATCGCCCGGCAAATAGCCGAGTTTCTCGCCAGCTTCAACTGCAGGCCGCGTCAGAACGATGCGCTTGACGCGCTTGGTTACGAGGTAGCTCGCTGCCACTGCCATGGCCAGGTATGTCTTGCCTGTGCCCGCGGGGCCGATGCCAAAGGTGAGATCGTGGCGGCGGATCGCCGAAACATATTCTCGCTGGCCCGGGGTCTTCGGGACGATCGGCTTACGCTTGGTCGTAACGACCACGGTTTCGTCGAGCTGGTCGGCGAGCGTTGACTCAGGGTCGCGCTCGAGTTCACGCAAACTTCGCTCGACATCGTTGGTGTCGATGACGTGTCCACGCACGGCGCAACTCGCTGCATCTTGAAGAAATCGATGAGCGACTCGCACACACGATTCTTCGCCCACGATGTAAATCGTGTTGCCGCGCAGATTCACCTCAGCCCCTGACGAGCGGGCAACTTGACCAAGGACATGACTGTGGGGCCCCGCAATAGCCATCAGCGTCGTCGTGTCGTCCACTTCGAGGCTCATACGGTACGGTTCTCTTTGCGCTGTCACCGGTGGCACACTCCGAGCGGGCCACGAGCGGCCCCAAAATCTAGCTGTTCAGCATAGTCCTCGCCGGGGATGCGCGCAGCTGCCGCGGGTTACACGGGCGGCCTGTGGGTCGACCCTGCCCTCTGCAGCAATGATTGTCGACAGTTGCCCGAGCGGGGCTTGCCACCACAAGCATTTTCCCCATGTATTGAGATCGAGGGATCGAACGGAAATGAGGAAGAGCGCCGCACGGGCATAGGTACGAACTGGTCGAAGCTGGGCCAGTCGAGGGCGGTCCGCCTGTCTCGCGCCAATCAATCACCAGAAAAGGAGCCCGGAATCATGGCACGGTCACCAGACGCAGTGGATGAAGTAACGGATTCTAATCAGCAGCGAGGGGCGTCGTCGTCACGGCTAAGGTTGCCGCCTGAACGCTCCGACGTCAGAGAGTTGGGGGGTGGTGACGAACCCGTCTTCGAGCTCGGAGGTCAAGGGCGCGCGCCGCTACCACCACCACCACTCGGCCTCGAAGAGGCACTGGCGCAGTACGGCGCTCATCTGCCGGCTGAAGCTGAATTACGCCACGCACTCGCGATGAAGGCGCTGCCTCGCGCCATCGTGCTTTTGTTGCGCGATCACCATGATCATCAGCGCGAAGTCGAGGCGTTGCGTTCTGATTTCGACGCACTGCGCCGGTTCAACCTCGAAATCGAGGAACGGATGGACGATGCCCTCGGGGTTGCCGATGACCAGCGCCTCCACCTGCTTGAGGAACTCGAGCGTACCCACGATGCGGTCTTCTCACTCGAGAACCAATTGCAACAAGAACGTTTGATACACGACGCCGATCTTGAGCGCTGTCAGTCCGAGCGCGAGGCGCTCAAGCGCGAGCTTTTGGACCTCGAGGAGAAGTTCACTCTGTACCAAGCTCGGATGTGGAAGTAGCCCAGAGCGCCGGCCCATTGGCCCAATCGAAGTAAGTTGGCCCGATCGGTCCGAGACCGATACTGAGCCGAGGCAAGCATGCGACCCTTCGCGCGATGGATTGGCATCGGTGCAGCCCTCGGAATCGTGGGTGCCCTCGTACCCTTCATGAGCAGCCGCACACCCCTGCAGGCCCCAACGGGGCCGCTTGGCAAAGTCGAGCGGGCGCTGTTCTCCAAACCCCAAGCTCCTGACCTAAGCGGCCTCGATCTGCTGCGCATGGACATCCGTCCTGAGCGCGTCGTTGTCCCGCTCAGCGAAGGGCGCGTGGCAGAACTTTCGCTCGATCCACAGCTGCAGCGCTCCGTGCAATCAGTCATGCGGCGCTACCGCGTTCCGGAAGCAGGCACCGTGATGATGGACGTCCGGACCGGAAAGCTCCTTGTCTACGCCAGCTACGTCAAGGATGGCGAACCCTTCGACGTCAACGCACGCGCAGTTGCACCCGCTGCGAGCATCTTCAAGGTGATTACCGGCGCCGCGTTGGTCGAGCGCGCCAATTTGAACGCCGACACGCGCCAATGCTACCACGGCGGACGTAGCCGCATCTCGGCCGACGAGCTACGCGAAGATACGGTCAAAGACAAGTACTGCGTCACCCTGGGTGAAGCCATGGGCCGCAGCCTCAACGTCGTATTCGGTCGCCTTTCTCAGAAGCACCTTGTGCCCGAGGACATTGCGCGCATGGGTGGTGCTTTTGGCTTTGGCTCGAGCATCCCCTTCGTCGTGCCCAATCAAGCCCCGTCGATCGAAATCCCGCAAGAACCGCTGGAATTCGCGCGTGCCTCGGCTGGCTTCTGGCACACCACGCTATCGACCTTAGCCGCGGTCGGCATCGCACAGACGATTGCGTCCGACGGTGTCACCCTGCAGCCGCGCATCGTATCCAAGGTGCTCGACAAGGGACAGATCGCCTGGGAAGACGATGGCAAGCCCAAAGTCCTTCGTCGTGCGGTTCAAGCGCCCACCGCCAAGGAAGTCGCCAAGATGATGAGCCACACCGTCAGCGACGGCTCAGCCCGCGTGGCGTTCCACGACAACAAGGGCCGTGCTTATTTGCCTGGGGTCGGCGTGGCAGGAAAAACTGGGACGCTGGCAAGGTCGGCGTCCGAGCAGACATTTACTTGGTTCGTCGGCTTTGCCCCGGCGGACCAACCCGAGGTAGCGGTGGCGACTTTGGTCGTCAACACGCCAACTTGGCACATCAAGGCACCGGACCTGGCACGCGACGCGCTGCGGGCCTACTTCGCCAAGGCCGGGCGCGCGGGTATTACCGCACCGAACTGAGCAGGCAAGTACCTCAGTTCATTGCTTCGCCAGGATTGAGAGGAAGATCTCTGCGACGTCGAACCAGCTTCCATGCTTGGGGGTGTGGTGGACCTCGAATTGCTCGAAGGCGACGACACGGCAGGCGTGTGCGAACTCTTTCCACTGGCTGCGACCCGAAGCACGTGCGACCCCGAGCCACTCCATGGGTTTACGACCGTGTGCAATCCACCAGACAACGATTCTGGGTGCTCGTGTATTGTTGCAGGCGCGGGCAAGGGTGTTTCGAAGTCGCAGTGGGAATGGTGCTTGGTTCTCGGGCTCTGGTTGGTAGGTGCCAGGCGCAATGCGCCGGTCAGTTACACGAGCGATTGCATGCCTTCACTGGCAGGTCCGACTTGAGCGCCACAGCTGGCTGGTGCCGTTGCGCGAAGATGAAAAGAACAACTCGGTGTCGTCGCGCGACAGCAATGGGTCCATATCGTTTGCACTGGTGTTGACACCGGACACAACGCTCGCCGCAGAAAACTCTGAAGAGGGATCGGTCCTGGTGGCGCGCCAGATGTCACTGCCGCCAAGTCCGCCCGGGCGATCCGACGAAAAATAGACGGTGAGAGCGTCACTCGACATGGAGGCTCGCTGCTCGTTCGACGATGAGTTGATACTGCTTAAGCGGGCGGGCTCAGAAAACGTTTGGGTGTTGTCCGTTCGCGTGACGATCCAAACGTCGGTGGTTGTCAAACCTGCCGTGCCAGCCGCAACGTACAGCAGGGTACGTTCGTCACTCGAAATCCAAGGTTGGTAATCGTTACTCGAAGTGTTGAGCGTAGCGAGTGAGGTCGGAGTGCCAAAGGTAGCAGTCACACTCGAACGCGTGGCTGCCCAGAGATCGCGGTTACTGCCAGCACCCGCGCGCGTGGAGTAGAAGTAGATAGTGAGCTCGTCGGGGCTGACGCACGGTGTCCCATCGCTAGCGTTCGAAGCAAGAGCTGCAATTCGCTCTGCAGCCGCGAAGACGGTCCCGCGGTTAGTGCGCTTGGCACGATAGATGTGTTCGCCGCCAGAATTTTCGACGGCACCAAAATACAACGTAAGACCATCACCGGAAAGGGCTGGGCCCCAAAGCGTGCCAGTAAGCCCCAATCCGGTGATTAACTGGGGCGCCTCAAACGGACCCAGAACGCAGGCTCCGCCGGCGCCAAACTCGTTCGTTCCCCCGCTACCCCCTGCACCGCCGATGTCGACGGCACCTCCCTGCTCGCTCGCACCTCCGTTGCTGGCTCCCGCGCTGTGCGAGCTGCCGCCACTATCGACGAGCTGGCCGCCTGACGCTTGGCCCCCAGAAGATCCGGATGCCGACGGCGTCTTCTCAATGTAGTAGTGGTCACTTAGCGGACAGCCTGTGAGCCCCACCGAGGCAAGAAGCGACACGCCGAGAGTCGTCAGGCGTTTCACGAGCGGGTCTGTCGCACTGGGACACCAACGAGGGCTGGGCATGCAAAGCAACGATTCGGTTTCGAGGCGCTCGGCAAGGACGAGGCCAAGCAGCAGCACCAGTCTATCGGTGGAGTCACCGTGGGGCACGGGATTTGAGGCGACAGGAGCCAGATGACCAAGAAACCCGAACGCCAGCGCAAGACCAAGTGTGGGCTGATCTATGCCCTTGTCGGATGCCGTTTGGATTGGCGTATGCCTGCGCGACGTGGCCACGACCGTGGGGCAGCACACAGATAGACTCCTACGACCCGCTCGAATTGTTTCGCCACATCACGACCTTTGCAAGGTTGCGTTCAAACGGCTTCGCTGCAATGGCAGGCAGCATGTCTGAATGCTGCTACCGCGCCGAAGACATCTTCTCTTCCCGAGGCGACGTTGACAACGACGTTTGCGTGATTGCCAACGGGCACATCAAACGATTCCTTCTTGCCGAGGAGACGCGGCAAATGCGCAAGGTTCGTACCAAAGCTAACGGTCAGCTGCAGCAGCTCGAGAACTGAGGGTTGCGCCCTGCCCGCCAAAAAGGCCGGAAATATTGACAACAACTAGCTGGATCCGCCTATTGGTGGTATCGGCACGGCAGGTGTTTCCGCATCATGCCCGAGAACAAGCCAGCTCCTCTTGCGCCGGACTCCCTGCTTGCCGAAGCCATTGAGCGCTTCACTGCCATCGGTAGACTCGATCCCCGTCGCGTGTTTTGGCAGGGTGAACAAGTCCCATACCAACTTGGCGAGGCGGCCTGTTTGCAGCATTACATCGACAAACTCACCGACGCGCCGTCGTTGGCGCTGAGGCTTGCAGCACATTGTCAGCACCTGCGGCGATTTGCCTATCCGCGTGACGCCTTTGCCGCCGGTCGCGAAGGTTACTTGGCGTGGCGCATCGACGCGGCGCGACGATCAGCTGCTGAAGCTGGCGAGGTATTGGCGCAGCTTGGCTCACCGATCGACGTCGTCGAACAGGTCACGCGAATTATTACTAAGCAGGATCGTCGACACAACACTGACGTTCAGCTCATGCAGGACGCTCTTGCTCTCGCCTTCTTGAAGCTTGAAGCCGAAGCCTTCTTTGCCAAGCACACTGAGCCAGAAATCATCAGGATCTTGCAGCGTACGTTGCAAAAGACCTCCGATCTTGGGAAAGCGGTCGCCATAGCGGAACCTTGGACCGATTCGGTACGTGCCTGGCTGGCCAAAGCCGTGCGCTGATGTGGCTCATGGAACTAGTCGGCTAGGGGGCAGCGTCCAACTTCTGCACCTTGACAGCACAGGCTTTGTACGCAGGCTGACGTGACTGCGGGTCGAAGGCCGCAAACGTAAGTTGATTCACTTCCGGGTAATGCATCGGCAAGAACACCTGCCCAGGGCTAACCGAATTCGTAATGAAGGCCCTCGCCTCGATGCAGCCTCGCTGTGAAGCCACTTGAACTCGTTCATCCGGGGCAATGTTGAGCGCTTTGGCATCCTGTGGGGAAATCTGAATGTGCAGCTCCTCAGGCGACAGGCGGCGCAGCACCTCGGAGCATCGCGTACGCGTCTGTGTGTGCCACTGCGCTGAACTGCCACGACCCGTCAATAGAAGCAGTGGGAAGCGAGCGCTTGGCTGCTCCGGAAGGGGCCGCGGCGCAGCGAAGCAGAATTGGGCTCGAGCATCCGCGGTGAAATAGCGCCCGTCAGCGAACAATCGGCGATCAGTCTCAACTTCGTGCGTTCCTGCCGGCAGCGGCCATTGGATACCACCGTGTCGGTCGAGCATCGCGTAATCTTCGATCCCGGTAATATCACACGGCCTGCCGGCGCTGAGGCGTTTCATGATTTGAAACACTGCCTCGGGCGAGCTCCATTCACGAAATTGCTCGGCCACGCCGAACGCCTCGGCAACCAACTGGAAGATGTGAAAATCCGCTAGAGCCTCACCTGGCGCGTGACTAACGCGTTTGATCACACCAATTCGACGTTCCGAGTTAATGAAGGTCCCTTCCTTCTCTCCCCAGCCAGCCGCGGGCAACACGATGTCGGCCAGCCGCGCGGTTTCGGTGTCGTGATACATGTCCTGCACCACCAGACAGTCCAAGTGCGCCAAAACTTCGCGCAGATGCCGTTGATTGATCCACGAGTGGGCGGGGTTAGTGGCAACAATCCATAGGCCGCGGATTTTGCCCGACAGTATTTCCTCGACGATTTGATCGTAGGCGAGGCTGGGCTGCGTTGGTATGCAAGCGACGTCCATATTCAGGAGCCGCGCCACCTCCTGACGATCCTGAACCTTGCCGAAGTCGCGGCCGCCAAGCAAATTCGTCGTGTTACTAAATAGCCTCGACCCCATGGCATTGCATTGACCGGTAATGGAATTGGCACCGGTGCCCGGTCGCCCAATATTACCTGTGAGCAACGCTAGCGCGATGATTGCCTGAGCCGTGGCCACGCCTTCGTGGCTCTGATTGACGCCCATCGTCCACCAGAAACTGACACGCTGACCTTGGTGAATCAGTTCCGCCAGGCGCAGCAGGCTGTCTTTTTCGATACCGGTAGCGCTCTCGACTTGTTCGAGCGTAAACGCGGCGACGTGCGCGGTAAAGTCATCAAACCCCGTCGTATTCGCTGCGATGTATGCCTTGTCGATCCACCCTCGCGCGATGAGCACATTGGCCAAGGTGTAGAGCAGGGCGAGATCTCCTTTTGGCTTGACGGCGAAGTGATGCTTTGCCGCCATGGCCGTCTCGGTTCGCCTCGGATCGATGACCACGATTTGCGGCCGATGAGGATTATTAACCACTCGCTCCCACAGCACCGGGTGCGCGATGCATGGATTGGCTCCGACAAACACCAGGACATCGGATTGCTCGAGATCCTCGTAACTGAACGGCGGCGCGTCGAACCCGAACGTGGTCTTGTACGCGACCGCTGCGGTAGCCATGCATTGGCGAGTGTTTCCATCGCCATGCACCATTCCCATCCCGAACTTCGCTAGGGCACCCAGATAGGCCAATTCTTCAGTGGGGAGCTGCCCCGTCCCCAACCAGGCAACCGAAGCCGATCCGTGCCGAGCCGCTATGGCCTTAAAACGACTCGCCATGGTGTGCAGTGCTTCTTGCCAGGTCGTGGCGGTCAAATGTGAGCCCTGTCGGACGAGGGGGATCGTGGCGCGATTCTTTCCGCGCAATGGCGCTAACGCCTCCCAGCCCTTCGGACACGCAACCCCACGATTGACGGGGTATTGCGACGTTGGCAGAATACCTTTCACCTCGCCATCCTTGAGCCACACGTCGAGGCTACAGCCGGTGGAACAGAATCCACAGACCATGCTCGTTCGTTGGTTGGCATCAAGTTGCTTCGGTACTCGACCGAGACCAAACTTGCCTGGCTGAAGCAACAACTCACGCGTTAGTGGACCGTCGCGCTGAATCAATAGTTCGGTTGGTCCCTTCATCGGAAACTTCCTGGCATTCTGGAGGCCGGTGCCGCACCAAAGAACAAGTATCGCTCAGCCAACTCACCCGCCATGAGCGTTAGCAGACCAACAACGTAAATGGGGACCGGCGCATGGATGGATCCGACCTGAGCCAGCAGGTACCAGGGAATGAAGATGCCGCCAGCAAGTGCCAGCGCGAAACGCCCTGCCGTTGCTGCCCGAAGATCGCCCAACATGACCACGGCCATGCGCTTGTGGCTCGATAGGCGGCGCTCCTTCGCATGCACCAAGATTCCAAAATCGAATAGCAGCTTCGCCGCTGTGACGACCAGTACTAGCCACAACAGGGCGTGCTCGGTATTTTCGTTCGCCTTCGCAGAGAACGCTGCCACGGTCAGAAGGGCTGCCGCACCTAAGCTGAGCATCGAGCCGAAGAACTTGAACCCGGTCCCCGAGGCGCTCCAGTGTTCACGCCGTGTCGCGACGTAGACCATGACCGAGCAAAATACACCCGCAACGCCGCACACGGTCGCGGCCGTCTGCGCCAGATTCGCAAACCGATGCGCGAGCCCGTCGCGTCCGAGGTCGGGCCAGATGACTGGAATGACGGTGAGCATGCCGTGGAGCACGGCAAATTTAACGAATACACCGAACGCTAAAGCCTCACGGCTAAGCCATGAAGTACGGAGCCCCAATACCGCTCTCCATGCCAACCAAGGCCGACCTAGGTGAAACACACTGGCCAAAAGTGCAACAATGCCAATGCTGCAAGCAAACGCGGCCTGGGCAACGGGGCTGCCCAACGCCCGATGCGTGAAGTGCTCCACCAGGTACCCCAACACGTAGGCCCCGACGGAAAGCTGCGTAAAGATCAGCATTACCACCAAGGGCGGATGCGAGTGCTCGGGGTGCGTCCGGTAGAAGTCTGCTGGCAACATGTTGGCCGGCATCGCATGAGCAGTCTTGTAATGCGTGCTTGGTAGGGAAAATTCCGGACTTGGAGCACCAGATAAAAATGCGCGAGCATTGGCAGCTTCAACCAATTCATCTCGATTGACAACCCGAATCGAAATCGCATCGTTGGGGCATGACTGAACGCACGCAGGTTCCTCGCCGTGCGCCAACCGGTCACTGCACATATCACACTTTCGCACAATACCACGCGCCTTGTTGTACTTTGGCGCATCGTAAGGACACATCAGTGTGCAATATTGGCAACCGATGCATTGGTCGTCGAGGTGCTTCACAATTCCGGTAATGGAATCCTTCTCGTAGGCTTTCACTGGGCATCCAGCCATGCAGGCTGGTTCCAGGCAATGGTGACATGACGTCGTCACCGTTTGCAGTGCTGGCTCGGCAGAAGTTCCACCGTGCAGCAACCCGACATTCCGCCACAGCTCGGCTTCGTCGAGGCCATTGAGCGTATGGCAACCCGCCACACACGCCTTACAACCAGTACAGGCATCGAGGTCGACCTCGAATGCATATTGTTCGCCTATGCGCGGCGCATGCAGCGGGATCAGCGACTTGTAAACCTTTGATTTGTCGGGCAGTTCACCCCGATCGTGGATTTCGGCGAATCGTTCCACTGCGGTAAGCGTCTGCTGCTTCTTCAGCATAGCCTCAACACCGAGCACCGGAAGATGCTTCCGTTCTGGTGACGCCGGTTTCGAACGCAGCGCCACGGGCACAGTGCTCGTCATTGCACTCATGTGCTTCGCTTCCCGTCAACTGCCACCTGAATGCGCCCAGCCACGACGCGCACGGGATAGGTCTCTATGCTCACCGTCGCGTCATCGAGGCATTGCCCGGTACATAGGTCGAAATTCTGCTTGTAGATGGGGGACGCAATCTTCGGTACGCCACTGCGATCGCCAACAATGCCCCGCGCGATGACCTGGGCCCGGGAAAAAGGATCGTAGTTCGAAAGCGCATACACCACGACGCCGTCGCAAGCTCGCACGAGTGCTATCTGCTCGTCTTCGATCAGCGCAGCAACCCCCGTACCGGGCACTAGATCATCCAGTCCGCAAACATCGTGCCATGTCGAGTCAGTCACGGGTAGCTCCTGTGGTCGAGTCGCGCCGGAGGTTTGGCTTTGAAACAGTCATTCACGTGGCGCGCTCCACGAGCGGAAGACGGCGGTGACGTACCGATTGCAGTTCAGCCTTTTCGCCCCAAGTTGCTGGGCGGATCTGTCCGCGTTCCTCGACCACCACGACGCTTGGGTCAGCGGAGTCTGAATTGACGAAGGCGCGGAAGCGTTTCAGCTTCTCTGGATCGTTGAGCGTTTCCTTCCACTCACATTGATACCGACTCAAAGTGTTGGCCATTTCCGCCTCGAGGGTTTCGGCAATCCCCAAGGAATCCTCGACAATCACCGCGCGCAGGTACTCCATTCCGCCATCCAACTTGTTCAGCCATGTCGCTGTGCGTTGCAACCGATCCGCGGTTCGAATGTAGAACATTAGGAATCGGTCCAGGTACCGAACCAACTGCTCGGCGTCCACATCGGTGACGAGCAATTGGGCGTGCTGTGGCTTCATTCCTCCATTGCCGCACACATAGAGGTTATAGCCCTTCTCCGTCGCGATAACACCAAAGTCCTTGCCCTGCGCTTCGGCACATTCGCGTGCGCAGCCCGAAACGGCTCCCTTGATTTTGTGCGGACCGCGCAGCCCCTTGTAGCGATTCTCGATCGTGATGGCGAGCCCGACTGAATCCTGCACGCCAAACCGACACCACGTGCTGCCGACACAGGACTTGACCGTACGCAGGGCCTTGCCATAGGCATGCCCAGACTCAAAACCCGCATTGACCAGCTGTCGCCAGATCAATGGCAACTGTTCCAAGCGCGCGCCAAACATGTCAATCCGTTGACCGCCCGTAATCTTAGTGTAGAGGCCGAATTCCTTGGCGACGTTTCCAATCGCGAGCAGTTGCTGTGGTGTGACCTCGCCAGCCGCAATCCGCGGCACCACCGAGTAGGTGCCATCACGTTGGATGTTCGCCAAGTAACGATCGTTGGTGTCTTGCAGACCCAGGTGTGGACGGCTGAGAATATGCTCGTTGTGGATCGAGGCAAGAATTGAAGCCACCGCGGGCTTGCAGACTTCGCAACCGTCGCCATGCCCATGCTGCTGGATCAGCGTCTGAAAGTCGCGAATCCCCTGCACCTCCACGAGGTGAAAGAGCTCTTGACGACTGTAGGCGAAGTGTTCACATAGGTAGTTCGTAACCGCAACTCCGGCTCGCCTAAGCTCGAACTTCAAGAGATCGTCGAGCAGCGTCGCGCAAGAGCCGCAGCCGGTTCCGGCTTTCGTATGCGATTTCACTCCACTGAGCGTGGTCAGATTGGCCTGGGAAATTCCGGCGCAGATCCCACCTTTGGTGACGTTGTGGCACGAACAAATCGTCGCCGAGTCTGGAAGCGATTCGACACCGAGCCCGCTCCTGCCGCCCGCTTTTGCCGCAACGAGTAACGATTCTGGATGCTCGGGCGCCATGATTGCGTTTTGCGCGTAAGTGAGGAGTTCAGAATACGCGGTTGTATCGCCAACGAGGATCCCGCCGAGGATACGCTGCTTGTCTTGGCTCAAGACCAGTTTCTTGTAGGTGTTGCTCGTGCCATCGACGAGCAAGACGACGCGAGAACCCTCCGTTCGCGCAAAGGCATCACCAAAACTACCCACATCCACACCCAGCAGCTTGAGCTTGGTGCTCATGTCGAAACCAGCAAACTTGGCTTCCCGTCCTGCGATGGTGGCCGCGGCGACTTCTGCCATGCGGTATCCCGGTGCGACCAAGCCAAATGTCTTACCACCCCAGAGGGCACATTCACCGACGGCAAACACATGCGGATCGCTTGTGAGGCAACGCTCGTCGATCTGCACGCCTCCGCGCGGGCCACGCACCAAACCGGCGCGTTCTGCTAGCTCATCGCGGGCGCGGATCCCTGCCGAAAAGACCACGAGATCCGTCTCGAGTTCGCCGCCATCCGCAAACCGCAAACCGCAGACACTTCCAGATGCATCGGAAAGGATGGCGGTCGTCGACTTGTCGAGATGGATGGATACGCCCAGCTCTTCGATCCGAGCACGGAGCAGGTTTCCACCCATCTCATCGACCTGTAGCGGCATTAGTCGAGACGCGAATTCGACGACGTGGGGTTTCAATTCCAACGCGCGCAATGCCCCGGCCGCTTCGAGGCCGAGCAGACCGCCGCCGATGACGACACCCGTTTTGCGGCCCGCGGCATATTCGCGAATCGCGACAAGGTCATCAATGGTCCTGTAGACGAAACAGCCCTTGGCATCCCGACCCTCGACCTCGGGCACGTAGGGCCTGGAGCCCGTCGCGAGCACCAACCAATCATAGGACTGAGCTTTCCCACTTACCGTGTGAACACGGCGTTGGCCCAGGTCGATGTCCGAAATTGCGTCGCCCAAGGTCACGGAAATCCGAGCACCCTCATATTGCCCTGGCGCTACCAGGCTCAGCGCGTCCGCAGATTTTCCGGCGAAGAACTCAGAAAGGTGAACCCGATCGTACGCTAGCCGCGGCTCGTCAGCGAAAATGCTGATCGTATGCGATTCATGAATATTGTGACGGATTGTTTCTTCGATAAAGTGATGTCCAACCATCCCGTTGCCGACAACGACAATGTTCGGTTTGGGTGCGTGCGCGGGGCTCATGCGGGGATCCTCCTCGACTCAGTGTTTCGCCTGGATATCGCACCCTGGTCGCTGCTGCTACATTTGCACAAGCCGAGAATTCCGGTGCATTTCGCGCGCCACCTGCGGTTCGAAAGTACGAAACAGAGCTAGAACCTACGCTGAACTCTCACAATCGAATTCCGCGCGTGGCGCTTGACCCGAGCGATTCTTACCACGCCGAACATCACCGACAGCTGCCACAAGCGGGCAGTCGGCACATTCGACCGCATAGCGTTGAGGAAACTCAGAGACCTAGCGCCCGACTCGCGATAACGCGAATCTTCATCGCAATCCCATCGGGATCATTGGAATCGTGCGCAAGCGCGACAACCTCGTTCAACGCGCGCCTGGCGACGCCCAATTCTGCGAGCAACCAGCGAACGTCGCCGCTCACTGGATTGATTCCCGAGGTAACGGCCCGTTCGATATCTCGTGCACGCCATTCGGTCAAAACGCGCTTCTCTGGCAGAAAGCCGGCACCACCGCAATCTGGGCAGTCTACGGGACCGAAGTCCGTTGGCACTTCTCCGGCACCACCACAGCTATGACAGGTCGGCTCTTGCTTGGCACCAGGCTCCATGCGGTTGAGCTACCACGAAAGGGGCGCGGTGACAGTACGCGGCTCTGGGGGCGACAGTTTTTCTGTCCACGCGTGGGCCATTCGCCCCACTTGGTTCTTTCACCCGTTGAGGCGTCCTGCTCTTATCCAGCTGCATCGCCAACGATCCCCCAAATTCGGCCTAGATTAGCCACCAATGGCCGACATTTCCGGACGAGGTGAGTAAGACGGAACGTCGCTTCGCAGCTCTGAATAGCGATCACCGCGCTGCCGCCAAAGTTTGGTGATGAGGGGACGCAGTTCCTGACCGTGCCGAAGCGGGGTCGCGAGATCAAGTCCAGTTGACGCGAACAGGCACGGGTACAGTTCACCGTAAGACGACACTCGTGCCCGCGTGCACCCGCGGCAAAACGGGCGAGAGACCGAGGCAATGATACCGAATTCGCCCTGGCCGTCGCGGTATCGGAAACGCTGAGCGGTCGCGGGAGTGTCGGCTGTTTCGACAGGTTCGACTGGCCACTGCTGGTGAATTTTGTCCCTAATTTCCGCCGCTGTGAACACATCCTCCTCGCGCCACCCGTTGGTGCGGCCTACGTCCATGTACTCGATGTAGCGCAGCTCCAGCCCCTCGCTTCTCGCCCATTGGGCCATCGGTAACACTGAATGTTCATTGACGCCACGCTGCACCACCATGTTAATTTTGACTGGTTCAAGGCCACAGCGCCTTGCCATATCAATCCCCTCGAGGACTTTCGCTATCGAGGTCTGACTATCCGTCATTCGGCGAAAAGTAGGTTCGTCCAAAGCGTCAAGACTTACCGTAACGCGTCGGAGCCCCGCATCAACGAGTGCCCGCGCCTGACCCTTCAGGAGGGAGCCATTGGTCGTCAGACACAGGTCGTCGACACTCAAACTCGAAAGCATCTTCACCAGTTGCGCCAAATCGCGGCGCAACAGTGGCTCACCACCGGTAATACGGATCTTGGTGACTCCAAGTTCGACAAAGGCCGAAGCAATCCGAACCAGCTCGTCAAAATCAAGCATCCGGCTGCGCTGCATGGGCGCGACAACAGGCCCAAGCTTGCTTCGCGGCATGCAGTATGGGCAGCGAAAATTGCAACGATCAGTCACACTCAACCGTAGATCCGTCAGCGGGCGAGCAAGCCGATCGCGCAACGGTAGCCCTTGGGGCGATTCCGCGGATACTACACTCGGCGTCGACGCCAACAATTGTGCCAACGCCACGGAGCGCCGCGACAGCAATCGGTCCGTGCTCACCAAGGCAATGCTCATTGGTATCCACCTAGTCCCTCGTCGCGCTGGCGGCAATAGGTGGCGCAAACACCCACTCTACCGAAATTTGAGCTCGACGGTTAGCCGTGATGCCAGTAGACGAGCCGACCTTCTGCCTCAAGCGCCAGAAGCCGCTCTTTGGCAGACGTATCGTCGAGGTGACCTCGCGTCGCAATGAGTCGCCTGAGCTGTGTCAAAAATAGCTGTTGCAGCTCAAGCTCGGTTAGAGCAAGAAACATCACGGACTTGTCGACGATCCAGCGCCAAAGTGTCTCTTCGACAGCGCGAAAAGCATTCTCGAATAGGACTGGATCGGAGGGAACACAGTCCACAGCCCGACAATGACCGCTCTCGCGCCACGCTGTGGCATCGTCAGCAAATGGTGCAGTTGAGCTCCAGCAATCGATGCCGAGGATCCAATTGCGCCCACGATGTGAGTCCAGGTTGCGCTGCGCGACATGCGTCCGCACGATCGCCGCACCCATACCATCACACACGAACAAGACGGGATTCAGTGGCTCGAACCGTGATTGAAGGGCGCCTTGGGTCCGAATGTTGAACGTCAGCCACTCGCCGGGTTTGAACCGGGCTAGAAGGTTTGCGTCAATCGAACCGTAGCTGGGGTTGCTATCCTTGCGCGCCAAAACTTCAAGTCGAGGACTGTTGCCACCCACTGATGCAATCGGCACTAGTGTCGGCAACATCGGATTGAGACTGGCGACCAAATCATCAATGGGCGGACGAATGCGCGGAAACCGCCGCAGCAGCGTTAATAATGGGCGATGGCGGCTCTCCTTTGCAGCGGCCAAAGCTGCCAAAGAATCCGTCTCGTCCCTGGTGCTGGCAAACCTCGCCAGTACCGCGAATGTCGCCGCAGACACCTGCTCCAATTGGACGCGTTCTAACAAGACTTGCCAGATCGGTGCGAGACCATTTTTCGACTGAATTCGGGTTTGCGGGTTGATTCGAAGGGCGCGCAGGATCTCACGCACCGTCTCTGGTGAATTGGAGGGGAGAAGTGCCAATTCGTCACCCGGCTGGTAGCGAAGCTCCATGCCCTCGACGTTGAGCGCAAGGGCACACAATTCCCTCTGGCCTTGGAGCATGAACGTTTGAGAATCGAGCACTCGCGCAGTGAACGCAACCTCAGAAGCCGCGGTAGTGGGCGAGGCATTGGTCGAAGGCCCTCTTTCGACGCATTCAAGCTCAGCGCGCGCCGATGGCTCGACGAAACCAGCAAGAAAGCCAAAAAGCCACGAACGAATCTCCTCTTCCGACTGTCCGGAACGCGCCAGATCCGCAAATGCTTTGCGGCCAATCTCCTGTCCGATGGCAATCGATTCAGCACTGTTATCCGCTAAACCAAGCTTGCCACTCATATCGCCACCGTGAGTATGTGTGGCACCGAGGCACTGGCATTGCCTATCCAGCCGAATGCGTTCTGACTACGACCGTCGTCACTGCGGGCGGGACCGTCAACGACAGTCGGGCAACCGGTTCTGCTGACGTGTTCGGCAGTCCTCGTGACAATTTCATGCGCTGGGTGGGCTTCAAACTCGGGATCGGCTTCGCGCGACCGTGGCCCCTGACTTTCAGCGTACCAGGCATCGATTCGGGTTCGGTGTGCGTCATAATCACCAAGCAGGATCGTGGCGACATCCATTCCTGTGGGGTGATAGACGGGAAAGGCAAAGCCGCACTTCAGGCCCACGGATTGTGCTGCACTCGCGCGTAGAAATGCAGTTGATTCAGCCAAGTCTCCGAAGACAATCACACCACGTCGGGCAGCGGCTTGGCCAGGCAGCCCCTCGTCCCAGTGAAAACTGGTTACGCTCGTCAGCCTAAAAAACTCGGGTAAATCCCCGAAGTAGCCTGAGGCCAAACGCAACTGCAGCGCACCGCTTTGAATACCAGGATCTTCTGGTGCCCAGACCTCCAAGGTGCCGATGCCACCCCCTACGAACAGGACGACGTGATGGGTCAAGGTGTCGCGGGAGTACCACGGGAGCACCAAGCAAGCTGAAACTCCTTGCGGGAGTTCCGCGTAAACGCCACTCTGCCCACGCGATGAGATCACCACCGCGCGCTTTTGCCCAACAATGCGCGCACGCAAGTCATCGGACACCGCAATCCGGCAGTCTCTGACTGGCTCAGCCAAACCTGATTCGCTCGATATCAGCGCCGCCCCTAGGAGAAAGGCAGCATCATTTGGCGTGTCACTCATTGGTGACCAGCTTAACAGCCACATGTTTCCGCTAGATTTCATGCAAGTGGCGTTTGCCGCGGGAACCAACCACGGTAACGAAGCGGGCCAGCGGGCGCTGGACATGCGGCACAAGTTTCCTCGCAAACGTCTAGATCGTTTCCCAACTGTATCGCTCGACGTGCTGTCACCCAACGAATGTCGCGCCGGTTTCGCATGTTCCCAGCAAAGTGAACCTTTACGCAATTCGAGTGCATTGACCATTGCGGATTCGGTGCGGCTTTGCCAGACATGACTGTATGACAGATCGCGATTTTCGGTTGGATCGCCGAAGCTTCCTGGCCTTGGCGGCCGCTGGCGTGGGCGGCGTCGCACTTCTTGGCTGCTCGAAGTCCCAGGGCAATGGCAGTGCTGCGGCCAGCGCCACCGCGAGCATTCCCAACGGACTTGGCACCAGTGCGCCCGAAACCCCAGATCTGCGCTTTGGGATGATTGCTTTGACCGATTGCTCGCCGATCGTGATTGCCCACGAGAAAGGGTTCTTCAAGAAATACGGCATCAATTCGACGGTTGTGAAGGGTGCCAGCTGGGCCGCGATCCGCGACTCGCTCTCCAACGGCGATATCCACGCCACGCACATGCTCCTCGGCATGCCATTGGCTTCAACCATGGGGCTCCTTGGGGCGCCGAAAAAGCCGATGATCGTCCCTTGGCTGTTGAACAGAAACGGTCAGGCCATCACCGTGCGTGCCGATTTGAAAGGAAAGGTCGGAGCCGATCCGAAAGCGATCGGCAAACTCGCATTGGAGGCCAAAAGGGCTGGCACTCCGATGACCTTTGCCATGACATTTCCAACCGGCACCCACGCCATGTGGATGCGTTATTACCTGGGCGCGGGCGGGGTCAATCCGGACAAGGACGCGTCGCTGGTAACTGTTCCACCACCGCAAATGGTCGCCAACATGAAGGTTGGAAAAATGGACGCATTTTGCGTGGGAGAGCCGTGGAACGCACGCGCCATCGCCGATTCCGTTGGGTTTACTGCCATCACCACCCAGGAGATTTGGAAGGACCACCCGGAAAAGGTGTGCGCGTTCACCGAAGAGTTCGCGGCAAAGAACCCAAAGACCGTCAAGGCCGTGCTCAAGGCGCTGCACGAAGCCAGTGTTTGGCTCGACGACATGAGTCACCGACCAGAACAGGCAGACATTGTGTCGAGACCAACCTATATCAACTGCGCACCAGAGTTGATCTTGAGTCGCTTGCAGGGTCACTACGATTTTGGCGACGGTCGAAAAACGGATGACTCAAACTACATGATCTTCAGCAGTAGGAACTGTAACTATCCACAAGCCAAGTATGCGTTGTGGTGGCTAAGCCAATTCCGCCGCTGGGGCATGGTCGAGGGCGCACCAAACTACTTAGAAGTTGCCAGCAAGGTAATGCGCCCCGACATCTACGAGGAGGCCATGAAGGAGCTAGGCGTCAAGCATGGCGGGGCCGACAGTGCACCCGAAACATTGTTCGATGGCAAGGTGTTCGATCCGAAAGACCCAGAGGGCTACGCGACAAGCTTTGAAGTCCATAACCGCAAGGCGTAACGACGTTTGCCCATTCGCATCAACCAGGGACGAGAACCATGAGATATCGCCTAATAAGTCAAATGCTGCTGCCACTCGTCGGGATTTTGGCCGTGATCGCACTTTGGGCCTTGGTCAGTTCGACGCTCGTACCTACTCTGCCGTCGCCGTTGAAAACATGGCAGGTTAGTCGCCTGTATCTCGTGCAGCCCTGGGAAAAGCGCGGTGAGCTTGATCAGGGGATTCTCCGCTTCACCTGGTATTCGCTGCTGCGTGTCGCCAAGGGCTACACGCTTGCTCTGGCAGTTGGGATCCCGATTGGGCTCATGTTGGGGTTGTCCAAAAGGTTCACTCAAGCGTTCGATCCAATCATTCAAATCCTCCGCCCTGTGTCACCATTGGCCTGGCTACCGCTCGGCTTAGTCTTGTTCCAGAAACCGGAACCTGCGGGCACCTTCACGATAGCAATGTGTTCGATGTGGCCCACCGTTATGAATACGGCACTTGGCGTCCGCTCGGTGCCGCAAGACTACATCAATGTCGCCAAGGTGCTGCAGCTATCGCCTTCACGCACGATGCTCAAGATCCTGATTCCGGCGGCGCTACCCTACATGTTCACGGGGTTTCGTTTGAGCCTGGGAATTGCGTGGTTGGTCATCGTGGCGGCCGAAATGTTGACGGGGGCCCCTGGGGTCGGTGGCTTTCTCTGGCAAGAATACAACGCTCTAATTTACGAACACATCATCCTCTGCATTATCGCGATCGGCTTGGTCGGATTTGCGCTAGATCGATTGATGGGCCTGGTTGAACGCCGCTTTAAGGCGGCCTGAATGGGGTTCACTATGCCACTTGTCGAATTGCACGGCGTCAACAAATCCTATCACTCGGCAGGCAAGACCCTTCGGGTGCTAAAGGACATCGAGCTAACTATCGAGGAGGGTGAATTCGTAGCTATTGTTGGGTATTCGGGCTCGGGGAAGACGACCTTGATGTCACTGCTTGCTGGACTTATTCGAGCAGACAGTGGAACATTGGCGCTACGCGGACAGCCAATTACCGCGCCGGGGCGTGACCGGGGAGTCGTCTTTCAGAACTACTCGCTCCTGCCGTGGCTCACAGTGCTCGAAAATGTTCGACTGGCGGTCGATCAAGTTTACCCCGATTGGGCCAAACAAAAGCGCGAAGAGCAGAGTCGTTTCTGGATCCAGAAAGTCAATTTGACCGACGCCATGGACAAACGCCCGGCTCAGCTGTCTGGCGGAATGCGGCAACGCGTTAGTGTGGCGCGGGCGTTGGCGATGGATCCAGACCTGCTCCTCTTGGACGAGCCGCTCGGCGCACTCGATGCTTTGACGCGAGCCGTGCTCCAAGACGAGTTCGGACGCATCTGTCAGGAGGCAAAGAAGACGGTTTTGCTGATTACCAATGATGTCGACGAAGGGATTCTACTGGCCGATCGTATCATTCCACTGAGCGCCGGACCTGCGGCAACGCTCGGCCCCTCGATTGCCGTCGACATCCAACGACCACGCGATCGAAAGGGATTGAATCGAGACTCGAACTTCGCGCGAATTCGCGCTGAGGTTTTTAGCTACTTGCGTGGTTCTCGCCCCAAACGGCCACTGGCGCCGAGGCACGAAGCCCTAACCGAGCCGCTCGGACTCGAAGCGGCCTTGGAGGCATGAAATGCGTCCCTATCTCGAGATTTGGAACTTGAAGAAAAGCTTCGCTCTTCCCGGTGGTGGGGAGCAAGTGGTCGTAAGCGACTTTAACCTCTCACTTGAGAAAGGTGAGTTCGTATCGATCATTGGACATTCCGGCTGCGGCAAGTCGACCGTCCTTTCGATCTTGGCCGGGCTCGCCAAGGCGACCGAAGGGGTTGCCATTTTGGCGGCCAAAGAGATCACCGGACCTGGCGTCGATCGCGGAGTGGTGTTCCAGGCGCCTTGTCTTCTGCCTTGGCTCACCGCCGAGCAGAACGTCCTGATGGGGCTGGACGAGGTAATGACCACTTGCACCAAGACAAAGCGCCAACACGTGGCCCAAGAATACCTCGAGTTGGTTGGGCTTTCTGGCTGCGAACACATGCACCCTCGCGAACTTTCGGTAGGCATGCGTCAGCGTGTTGGGCTGGCACGCGCCTTCGCGCTCGCGCCGAAAATGCTCTTGCTGGACGAACCATTTGGCATGCTCGATTCGCTGACTCGCTTTGATTTGCAGGAAGCGCTAATCGAGGTTTGGATGAAGCATCGCATGACTGCTATGATGGTAACTCACGATGTGGATGAGGCGCTGTTCCTGTCGGATCGGGTGGTAATGATGACCAGTGGTCCGAACGCCCACGTGGGAGAGATCCTGAACGTCCCCTTCGAGCGTCCCCGCGATCGCGAGGCCGTCCTTCGGCACCCTGACTATTACCGTCTGCGTGAGCGACTTATTGGGTTCCTCGAGCAGCAAGCCAGCCATTCGCCCGCGAAGCCCCAGAAATTCCCGTCACAAAAGGCCACACTGGCCGCGGCACTTGCGGTGTCGTAGCCACGACGCGAGCCGCTGCACGCTAGAGATGTGCGCCATTGCCCGCGTATGTCAAAGTACACCGAATGTCGAGCACCGGCGAGCAGCTCCGAGCGGCAATCTTCCTTGACCGCGATGGCACGATCATCGAAGACGTTGGTCACCTTGGTGATCCGAGGATGGTCACTTTTTTGCCAGGGGCGGTTGCCGCGCTTCAGCGCCTGCAGAAGCGCTTCACGCTATTTATCGTCACGAACCAATCCGGTGTCGCTAAGGGGCTTCTGACACTCGATCAGGTAGCAACAGTGAACGCCTACGTCACCGGTGAGCTGGCGAGCCTTGGCGTACCGATCGCCCAGGTCTTCGTTTGCCCGCATGCGCGCTCGGACGGTTGTGAATGCATCAAACCCAAACCATATTTCCTGAACTTGGCGGCCCGCGAATACGCCATCGATCTAAAACGTTCTTTCACCATCGGTGACCATCCCCACGACGTCGAGTTCGCGCACTCGGTCGGGGCAACGGGGATCTACGTTTTGACGGGACACGGCGAGAAGCACCGAAAGGATGTCGATCCTGCATCCTTGATCGCGCCTTCGTTGGCGGAGGCATTGCCATTGTTCGAACGCCAATAGTCCTGCAATTTTCCACTAATTTCCAGCTTGAAGGCTAGCCTACCGAGTGAGAACGGCCTGACTTGGTCAACTGAAGGAAATACCCAGCTGGCCGATCGACGAAAACCGGCGCAGACTTACCGCATCATGCAGGGCAACGGCTGTCAACGCTTGGGACAACTCGTGGATACGCTGCCACGCTCAGCGCTGTTCTTCTTGTGCGCTGCCGCGGCGGGTTGCGGTGGAAAGTCGAGTCCCGACGGTGCGCCGTCGCATGAAGCGGGGGGCACGGCCAACCTTGGGGTTGGCGGCGCTTCCTCCGCGATCTCAACTGGTGGGTTCACATTTGGAGGCAGGGCGCTAATTGAGTCTGGTGGCTCTATAGGCGGCACGAGTTCCGTCGCTGTCGGTGGCGCAGCACCAGGCGGCAAGTCCTATCAGGCGACGGGTGGCATAACTGGCGGGTCCACCACCGGTGGCACGTTTGCAAGCGCCCATGGCGGAGCAGCTGCAGGCGCTGCCTTCGCCACAGGCGGAGCCAAACCAATCGGGCAGGGGGGCGCCGCAGGCGGAATTTCTGCTCGCTCAAGTGGTGGGGCTGCTGCTGGCGGCTCCACCGCTGGAACCGCAAGCGCTGGTATTGCGGGCACTGCGGGCGTCGCGGGCGCGGGTCTGGCTGACTTCTGTGTTGGGGACACCAATCAGGTCAGCTACGCAGGCCAGAACCTGACGCCAGCGGCATTCAACTACGATCCAATGGTCGCAATGAATTGCTGCGATGGTATCGGTGTTGGTCTGCACACGCGCGATACGTTGGGGTTTGATCTGGCACTCGAGATCATCTATCCAGCAACCGCTTCTGGAACAAGCGCTGGCGAATATGTGATTGCCAGAGGAAAGCGCCCCAGTATCTCCTTGGACAAATTGGGAGCGATCTCTTCAACCGCTGTCAACGCCACGAGCGGCAACATGTTGTTCACTGGGAACATGTTCGCTGCGGCACCTTGGTGGGTTGGTTTGTGCCTCGTGGTCGACGCCGCGTCCCCGGAATTCGCAGGGACGCGCATTTACGTCGCACGCGCCACGATGATGCCCTACGGCTGGGCCAAACGTCTGCAGATCTTCCCGTTGGCGGACTCCACCACAACTCCTAGCCAAGCCCAATCGATCGGGCTCGCTGCTCTCACCTTGGCGACGACGGCGTGGCTCGATCTCCGCCAAATTGCCTACGTCGAACAAGCTGCAGGCAAATTCGACATGACGTTGGCAAGCCTGAGCGGCAACTCGCTGCGCAGTCAGTTGGCAAGTGTAACCGTCCAAGGTCGACCATTCGTCGTCGTGGCGGACGACGTACCCATTTACTTGGGCACGTTCTTCCAAGGCTTCTCCTCGATTGCACCCGTTGGTCCATTCATACAAATTGAAACCATCACCGACGACCGTGTGCCCATTTCTGCACCAATGAACCTTTCCAGTGATCCAAGAGCCGATGCGCGGATCACCGCGGTCTTGAGCGAATCTGGTAAGCTCGTGCCATAAAATTGAGCAGTCGCCCACCGTTGTTGCGTGCCTCGCTGCGAGCTCTCTATTGACCCCGTTTGACCGCAGCGGTACCCTTGCAGCGTAGGTACTTATGCTACCGTCGCGTCTTCGCTCTGGATTTGCTGTTGCTGGGTCGGCTATGCTGTTCTTTTTGGCATGTACCAAGGGGAATACGCCGACAACAGCCTCGACTGACAATTCTGGTGGCGCACCCGCTGCGAATTCCGGTGGCGCAGGGGTGAGCAGCAGCAGTCCTTCGAATCTAGGCGGCGCTACGTTGGCGAACCAAGGCGGTAGCTCCACTGCTTCTGGTGGCTCGACAACAGTTGGCGGAGCTTCTGTGATTGCTGGTGGCACAACTTCGACGACCATAAGCAATGGCGGTACGACTGCGACGACCACGAGTACCGGCGGACGAGCGTCGGCAAGCACTGGTGGCGCAGTAGTCACGCGTCAACCCGATCCACGGCCTCTCGGAGATCCGGCATCGTGCGGGTCGTGGGCACTGACTCAGGGGGTCTGTTGCGCGCAAAACTGCAGCAACGACAACAAGTCCGAGAGTTGTGATAGTTGCGGCGGGCCCGGGGCGGCGCAGTGCCAAGTGATCAATGCCAAGGGCTGTGAGTCGGGGCAATGGCCCGAGGTGCATTCGGTCAGCGACGCCGAACCGTGGCATTATTCGCGCTCAACGCACTTCGGTCTCACGGCGGCCGGCGCTTGCGCCTTCGGGCTGTATGGCTTGTGCACGACTGCGTACCAATTCAGCGCCGGCTTTGCGGAGCAATGTGCTGCGTTCTGCAAGGCGTACCCCGATCTCTGCAAGGATCCCGCGAACATCTCGCTGCACGGCAATTTCGCTGCACCCCAGGGCAACTATTACACGCAATTCTGGTCAAGTTTGCCCGGCAATTACGACAACTACCTGAGCTGCGGCGAGTGCTTCGAGATCATGCGCACCAAGAAGGACGGCACCGAGTACCTGCCTGGAGAATCGGGCTACACGCCACCAATTGTTATTCAAGTGGTCGATTCCTGCCCCTGCGCACCAAACTCGAAGTGGTGCTGTGGGTCTGGGCGCGACCACTGTGGCGAGGTGTCGGACTTCAAATACGGCTGCCAACTGCCACCAGCGCCGCCACCACCGGTGAACCATGATCCTGTGGCCGACGAAAGCATTCACTTTGATCTGTCCGACATTGCCATGGCTCGGCTTCAGTCTGGCAGTCCGAGTGGGGCCATGGTCGATGGCGTGGTCCCGACCAAGTACAAAAGGATCCCCTGCCCCGTGCTGGGCAACATGTACTTCTGGTTGCAACTGAACGGCAACGAGTACTACTTCGCGCTCAGTGTGGTAAATATGAAGGACCTCGGTGCTGCCGCTAAGGTCGAGGCGCGCCTGCCGGACGGCACCTGGGTGGCATTGACCCGCAATGCGAACTACACGATGTCACGCCCCCAGGAGCGCTACGGCACCTGGGTATTGCCGCAGAATTCGGGCAAATTTGCGCTACCTATTTCGATTCGCGTGACTGATGGGGCAGGTCGAGCGGTGGTGGCCGAGGGAGCGATCAAATCGTTCACCCCGGCCGATCCCGCTATGGCGAACACGTACTACATCGATTCCGGAGTGCAGTTCTGAACGATCAGGCACTTGGCGCATAGCGCGGCTACGAACTCCGCCGCCGCGTGCGTTGGCTCAGCGCCCCCGCCGGCACCAAACAATGCGGCGCCGGGCCGATCAATCTCGATTGCCCCATGCGCACGAGCGCTTGCCGCAGTAGGGGCCAGTTCTGCGAGTCGTGGTAGCGTAGAAAGGCCTTGTGCAGCGTTCGCGTTTCTGGCGATTTGGCCACGAAAACGTCACCCGAGCCTGCGTCCACGCGCTCAAGCGGGTTCTTGCCCGAATGGTACATCGTGGTCGATAGCGACATGGGTGACGGCAGAAAGGTCTGCACCTGGTCGACGCGGTAACCATTCTGCTTGAGCCACAACGCAAGCTCGAGCATGTCGTTGTCGGTCGTGCCAGGGTGTGCGGCAATGAAATAGGGAATGAGGTACTGTTGCTTGCCGGAAGCCCTGGAGCAGCTCTCGAATAGTTGCTTGAACCGTTCGTAAAGTGGCACTTTGGGCTTCATCATCAGCGCCAGCGGCCGCTCGGCAATGTGCTCGGGGGCAACCTTGAGGTACCCGCCCACGTGATGCGCTGCGAGCTCTTTGACGTACTCGGGGCTCTTGAGCGCAAGATCGTAACGCACGCCTGAGCCAATCGCGATCTTTTTGATGCCATCTGCGGCGCGCGCACGGCGATACAGCTGAATCAAAGGGGCATGATCGTGCCTGAGGTTGGGACAAATCTCAGGGTAAACGCAGGAAGATTTGCGACACATCGCCTCGACTTCGGGGTTGCTACAACCCTGACGATACATGTTGGCGGTTGGCCCCCCGAGGTCGCTCACCTGACCCTTGAACTCGGGTACCGTTTTGAGCGCCTCAAGCTCGCGCAAGATCGACGCTTCAGAGCGGCTCTGAATGATGCGCCCTTCGTGTTCGGTGATTGAGCAGAAGCTACAGCCGCCAAAGCAGCCGCGCATGATAGTGACCGAGAACCTAATCATGTCGTAAGCCGGTATGGTGTGTCCGGCGTAATCAGGGTGGGGCACGCGCTGGAAGGTAAGCCCATAGATCCGATCCATTTGCTCGGTCGATAGCGGCAACGGCGGAGGATTGACCCAAATGTCAGTGTCACCATTCAGCTGCACGAGGCAGCGGGCATTGTGCGGATTATGCTCCTGGTGCACAATTCGGGCCGTGTGAGCGTAGAGGACTTTGTCAATCCGCACCGTTTCGGAACTCGCGAGTCGCAGTACCGTTTGGTCGCGCGCCGCCGCACTGCGACGTTGCGACGTTTTTCCGGTTTGGTCCATACCGAGGACCTCGAAGCTGTCGGGCTCCCCATCGAGTGGCCCACTTTCCACAGAGGCTCGACGCACGGCAGTCCCTCGCACATCGAAAATTTCTCGTGGATTTTGGCCGCGAGCGAGTCGATGCGCCACCTCGACGATCGCCCGCTCCGCATTGCCATAAACCAAGAGATCTGCTCCCGAATCCACCAGTAACGACCGCCGAACCTTGTCGGACCAGTAGTCGTAGTGGGCGAGCCGTCGCAGACTCGCTTCGATGCCTCCAAGGATGACCGGAGTGTTTGGGTAGGCCTCACGACAACGTTGCGTGTACACGATGCAAGCCCGATCAGGTCGCTTGCCAGCCACTCCCCCGGGCGTGTACGCATCGTCACTTCGCGGCCTTTTGTCGCTAGTGTAGTGGTTCACTAACGAATCCATATTGCCGCTGGTCACGCCGAAGAAGAGCGTCGGCTCGCCCAATTCCTTGAATGGCTCGCTGCTGTGCCAGTCGGGTTGGTCCAGGATCCCAACGCGAAACCCTTCTCCTTCGAGGAGGCGACCAATCAGCGCCATGCCAAAACTCGGGTGGTCGACGTAGGCATCGCCAGTCACGAGCACGATGTCGCAAGCCTCCCAACCGAGCTGCTCCATCTCCACACGCCGATGAGGCAAGAACGGCGCGACACCGAAACATTTGGCCCAAAACGGGCGATGACCAAAGATTCCGAGTGCAGCCATGGGGAGAGGCAGCCTAGCGCAACCTAATAATGGGCGTGCGGACGCCTGCAGCAAGGCCCACGGAAACGCTTTCCAGTGGACCTTGATGGGGCGTATTTCCCCCAAAGCTAAGCATGGGAGTGTTCGGCCAAGTCAGCTTATCCGACGCCACTTGGTCACCGGCGTTTCATCGGTATGTGTATGCCCAAGAGCCACAGTTAATCGACTGGCGATAGATCACCGATGAGATCCCCCAGGTCGTCGCTGCAGCAAGCGCCGCCCACACGGTCAGAGCTGCCACCACGCTGATTGGAGTCGGTCGCGCTGGATCCCACGGAGCCATCGAATGCAGCACGTAGGCTGCGACGAGCGGCGGCACTTCTGCAATACCAACTATGCACACGAGCATTGGGCTTGAAAGTCGACACAAAACGTCATGTGCCGAACCTCTCGATACTCGCGCCGATTTCGTCGGCTGCGAACCGGGCAACATTGGCGGAAACGCCGAGCCGTTCCGGTTGGTTCACCGCGTTTGCACGACGACCCAAACCAACCCAAAAGCAGCACGACACAACGCCGCTGACGCCAACCCGATGCAGCAATCGTCGCAGCTCGGCGCGCACGGTCACGCCTGAGCTCAGACGCCGCACGATCGGCGCGAAAGTGGCGCCTTTTCCGACAACCACCGGCAGCGCCCCACAGGTAAAATAGTACGACCGTCCGGCAGAGCGGCACAAAAGCGCCATTGCATAGCGTAGGGCTGGAATTTGATACATTTTCCGCACTTCTCGGGCTAAACCCGAGCGTGAACTGAGCCGTTCAGAAACGTAGCGTCTGGCTCCAGCAGCTAAAGAGGGCTGGTGCGATGGGCGTAACCCTCTGCTAGGATTGACCTGTGCAAGTCGTACTTAGAAAGCTCGGTCGCGGATCGCGAGCTGTCAGTGGGCGCCTGGTGAGGGCACCACGCAAAGGCTCGGTGGTTGTCATCGAGTTCTCCGACGGGATGCACGAATACGTGACTACGCCCGTTCGACGCGTGCTAAGGCTCGCGGCTCGTGATGTGTTCTACATTGAAACCGTCAACAGTCGCTACCGTCTCGAGGTGCGTGATCGCGAACACGCGCTCGACGATGTCTCGAGCGGCTGAATTCCGAACTTGGTAATTCGAGAGCGGCTGAATTCCGAACTTGGCAATTCGAGAGCGGCTGAACTCCGAACTAGGCTGAGTTTCGGGCGACGAGCTCGAATGGACTGGCGCGTTTGACTCGCTTCGGCTATTGGGACTGACCCAGGTCGCTGTTATTGCGGCCTGCCGGACAACCAGCGAGATAAAGACTATGGGACGGTTCGACAGTAGAAACTCCCGCAAGATGACCCGGCGACGTGCTCAAGCTGCCAAAAAGCAGCGCATCGCGAATCGCGCCAAGACGGTTCACGACAGCCGTGTAGCTGCCGCAACGCCTAAGAAGCGTGGATCCAAAGCGGCAAGTTAGCCGGCGCGACGCGTGTGGTTTAGACACCGAGTGATCGCCGCCAAGCGCGGGCTCACTCGGTTGTTCATTTTGGGGCGTTCGACCCAAGCGTGCGTGAGGGGCGATGAACGTCAGCGTGCGGAGGCTCGAGCTCGGGCAGCGCTTCGCCGAACAAGCCCATGTCACCCGACAATCGGTGCTCACGCACCAATTTCCAGCCCGCACGCTCGTTCTGCCACTCTTGGGTGAGCTTCGTTGCGCGCACCAAGCTGTCGGTGACGCTCGACCAGGACACTTCGACCGTAACCGTGGCGTGGTCCTCGTCCACCAGGTGGATCCCAGCTATCTCAAGATCCAAAACGCGGATCGTTTTGCCCCACTGGGTGCGCCGCGACAAAAAATCCGTCTGAACTGCGCGATCAACGTGGCGCGCCGCCACTTCGACTTGTCCGAACCGCGTCGCCATATTCATGTCACGCGCTGCGTCGGAGACGCGCTGCATGGGTGTCGCGGCAGCGAAGCAACCTTGAAGGAGAAAGGCGAGTGCAAAAACGGGCCGGCAGCTCACCTATCTCCGCTAGCAGTGTTTGTGGCGACAAGCAAACGGCCCTCGATCGTATGGAGCAGCGCCGCGACTATAGGCGCGACCCGAGAATCAGGTAACTCGTGCCACCATCGTACGCGCCCGTACCCATACCAGCGGCATAGCCCAACACGAAGTGCAACCCCATGCGGTACGCAACGACGAACTCGAACCAAAGTTCGCCCGCGAATCCGTAATGCATGGATGCGCCGAAATGGTGTGGGTCGAAGTTGTCGAAGGCGCCGCCAGCGTCGAATCCGAACGCTCCGCCCAATGAGCGCAAGAACACCGGCAGTGAACTGACCCCCCGATCCACGACGCAAAGAGGGAAACGATACTCGGCTTGACCGAGCAACAGCCGGCGCCCGCTAAACCGCCCGCTCGGGTAACCGCGTAGTGCAAAGCGATCTTGGCCAATGCGATCAATCAGCGTGCGCAGCAATTCCGAGTCGGCGTACCCGCCCAATCGGTAACCACCTGACGCGCTCCCGGTACTCGCCGCTGCCGTACCGGATAGCGCGAGCACATGATGCCGCGCCCAGGGCAGCAGCTGATAGCCCGAAAGGCGACCGAGCAGGCTCGTACCTTCGAGCTCACTACCAAGCGCGCGATGAGCTTCATCGAGATTCAGGTAGACGTCGATGCCGCGCTCACTGCCAACGGCATAAGTGGAAGACTCGGTGTTCGAAAAGGCGTAACTCATCCGCACCCGACTGACGATCCCGCGTCGCGGCTCGTTGGGCACCGTAGCAAATGGGTCAGCGGCAACTCCGGTGGGAAGGGTGGCGTCGGCGCGATCCGCGGAGTAGCTGAGCGTTACCGATTGGTGCTCAAATTCGCGCGGGAATGGGACTGAAACACCAGTTGTGACACCGGTACGCACCACATCGACCGGCGACTGATAGCTACCGTAGCTGTAGTCGTTGTAGGGCGCCACGCGGCGATAGCCCGTCACATACAACCCGAACGGCAACCGCCAATTGCCATAATCGAGATAAACATCCGGGCTCTTGCCCTCGGGTTTGAAGTAAGCCAGCGCCGTCGCCGAATGGTGGCCCACGATGTCGCTACCGCTGGTGGAGACAACGAGCCGTTGGCCTGAGCTGTCGTTTAGATAGTCGAACGCAAGCGCCCGCGGACGCAGAGTCGAGAGCGGTGAATAGGACTGGATCGGTAGACTACCCCGGTCATCGAGCGTGATGCGATCGTCGCGATGGATGGCCTCTGCCGGCGGCTCGAGGAATTGAGCGGCATCGAGCGGCATCGCGTAAAGGTCGTAGCCTCGCGAGCTGTAGCCGACGTAGTAGAGCGTTCGGCCATCGACGGACAGCTCAGGCATGAAGGCACCGGTGCGAACGTTGGTCACCTGCCACATCCGGCCGTGCTCAAGATCATAGGCGTAGATGTTGGAGATCCCGCTGCGGTCAGAGGAGAAGTAGAGCCACTTGCCGTCGGCCGAAAACAGCGGTTGCTGGTCGATCGCGCGATCTTTCCAGGGTGCTGTGACTTGCCCCGTTGCTACGTCTACGATTTGTAGATCGCGGTACCCTCCGCGGGTCCACACGGCGTAAACAACCTTTTTGCCGTCAGCCGAGAACCGCGGGGTAAAAACCTGTTGGTGGTGTACCGAAGGCACGAGCGCCCGTTCGTCAGCAATGCGCCCGTTCACGTCCACGGACGCAATGCGTAACGTCGTGGTCCCCGCCCGGTTCGTCACGTAGACGACACGATGACCGTCCGGTGAAATGTCCGGATCCGTGGCCCTACGCCCGACGGTTACGCGAACGCGGCTCGCGGCAACCCCACCGGGCGACGTGGTGCCCGGCGCCTGACGAAACAGATCGTTGAATACGTAGCGCCGAGCCGAAGGCGCAGCGGATTCGAACCACAACCCGCAATCGGGCCCAATGGCAGCGTTCTCGCCGCTGGCTCGGGTGAGCAGCGTCTCAGTAGGATTCGGTTTTGTCGCGGCCTGCTCAAGCGGCAATTCGTAGTACCCGCTTCGCTCGTGGCCGTCGTCACGGAAATAGACCAGAGCATCGTGACTCGGCGCTACCCCATCGTCTTCGCGCTGGCTGCGTCGGCAGCGCGCCGGAACCACACGCGGGCTACTCACCGTACGGCCGTGAACCGTGAGCGCCCGACCTTCGCGCAAGCCGCGAGCAACCACAGCTTTCATCTGGTCAGCCACGCGGCGCTCGGCCGAAGCGCGAAACGCAGTGTAAAGATCCTCAATCGTGCGCCCCGTGGCTCGGTAAAATGGTCGACTCACGGCAAATGGCATGACATCGTCGCCCGAGTCCTGAACCGCGGCCGCGAGCACCGTTGGCCCGTAAAGGTTCGCCAAGAACTCGACGAACTTGGCACCGTAGAGGTAGTAGATCCCGCCGGGCCAACGCAGCGGATCGCCACAGATCTGATCCAATGGCGCAAACCGTTCGTCGAGGACATCAGCTCGCAGCATCATGTCGAATGCTGGCGACCGCAGCCGACCACCACCGGACAACTTGGTCTCGGCGTAGACGGCCAAACCCTCGATCAACCAACGCGGCTGAAGCTGATTGGGGACCGCTTGCTTGCCAATCACCGCGTTGACGAGAGCAGGCACTCCCGAGATACTCCCCATGTGCACGATATGGGTATCTTCATGCTCGATCAACGTGGACATCCAGTCGTCGTATTCACCGAGGCCACTCATATCGTCGGGCGCCGTAACGTACAACACGACCGCGGAGTAAGGCAGTACCGACGAGAACCCATTGGCGAAATCCGAGGAATCCACGAGCAAGATCTCGGTCGACTGGGCCGGGCGTGCCCCGACGATACCGACGACAGCGTCTTCAATCTGGGTCGAGAGCCGCGCCACGCGCTGGGCTGTCTCTTCGAGGCCACCGTGGTAATGCACGCGGAACCGACCGGCATCGATCGTGTACCAATCGAGGCGCGGATCTCCGGCCTCAGCCACGCGCGGAGCCACAGCGAGACCAAGCGCTAACAACGCCCCGATCGCGCTCCGCAACAATCGCCGCCCAAAGCTCATACGCCTTCGCTCGGCTGAGGCTAGCGCCGCGCGCCACCGATACAAGCACCAACCCGATGGTTGAGCCTAAAGGTCATCGTGGAAAATCGGCTCGCGATTGCGCACGTAGCGATAGACGAGCTGTCGGCCCTCGGGCGAAATGGACGTAAATTGCGCGCCGAACCCCGGAGACGACCCATCGGACACCGAAGCTGGCTCCCGAGTCCAACGAACGATGGCTTGCGCTTCGAAATCATAGCCACCCGGCAGCGAAATCTTGATCGAAAGCGGGGTGCCGATGCGGGGAATTTGATAAGTGGCGACGAAGATCCCACCCGCATCGAACACGTCGTTACCACTCAGCCCCTTGTAGAAATTGGTGGGACTATGCGCGCCGAGTGCGGCCTCGAGGCGCAACTGACCAGGCGCATGAGCAGGCAACGGCTTGGCCTCGGGTTGGGTTTCAGCAGCATACGGAGAGGCACTGGCGGGGCTGCCTGCCGGAGCGCGCTCTGCCCCGTGAGACTGCAACGTCGAGTTCGGGGCAAACGCGCTATTTGGACCGGCATTGTTGTCGAACGCCGACCGCGGTATGCCGCCCGCCGAAGCCACGGTGGTTTCCATCGGTGTGACCGGTACGGCTGCAACCGGTACCGCAGCTGGTGCGACCAGCTGTTGCCCGGTTTTCGGGATGATTGGTGCGGTAGACCCTAACCCTGCTGGCCCTGATGCGAGTGCGGTAGCGGCAAAGGCCACTGCAGGCGACGCTTGCGGCGCAGGTCGCGGCGCTTGCTGCTGCACCTGGATCTGTGGAGCAGGCGCCACCTGCGGTACCTGAACCTGAGGCGCCTGAACCGGCGGAGCTTGTGGCGGCGCTGAGGTGACTTTGACCAAGCTATGCACCAAGCCAAGCGACCCTGCGACAGCCTCAAGTGCTGCGTCGACCGATGGGTGGGTAATGCTTTGAGCCTGAAGCAGGCCAAGTGCTGAGCGAACTGCCTCGAGCGCAACTGGAGCTGCCTCGTGGACCGCTTGCCCCGCCGATGATTCAACGCGATGTAAGGCTCCCATGGCGCGAGCGATCGGCTCTGCCACATTCATGAGGTGCTCAGGCACTCCCGGTCCCTGCAACGCAGCCAACCCCTGAGCAAGGCGTTCACGGGCGGCTCTAGCTGATGAAACGACATCCGACATTCGGTCCCTCCGAAGCGAACCTCAGCATACCAAAAGTCCCTGCGCTGAGTGATTTTCTCTTAGTGTCGGAGCCAATCCGCGAGCCGAGCCCCACCGACGCTGAAGCCGCCAGCGTCTTCTTGCTCGATATTGGCCTTTTCGACCGCAATCGCACCGTCGGCGGTCCGAAGTACCAACCGGTGCCCGATGTACGCTTCGCCGGGCAAGAGGGCGCGCGGACAGTCGTCGCTCGGGCTGGCAGCCAGAACAGCAAACCGCTTGCTCCCGAGTTCGAGCCCGAGCCCAGGGATCGGACTGAGCGCTCGAATGCGATTCAATACGCGGACAGTCGGCCAACTCCAATCGACGCGCAATCCGTCCCCCTCGGGTTCAGGTGCCCAGGTGGCCTGCTCTTCTTTTTGTTTGGTCGCCCGTGGCGGACGGCCCTCAGCGAATTGGGCGACAATTTCGCGCAGAAGGGTTAGGCTCGGACGGTCAAGTGCACGTGCCAATTGCCAGGCGTTGCGGCCTCGCACCTCGAGCGCTTTTTGACCGAGGATATCGCCCTCATCGTATTCGGCGGTAAGGCGATGGGCCGTCACGCCCGTAACCGGTTCGCCAGCGTCGATGACGGCATAGTACGGATCGGGACCACGATGCCGTGGCAATAGCGACGGGTGCACGCCGAGCGCCCCATGGGGAGCGCAATCGATCCAATTGCCTGCTATCCGACGCGTGAAAAACCAGCTTACGATGAGGTCGACTGGGTGCTCCGCGAGCCAGCGCTCAATTTGTGTCTGCCACGACGCACTTTCCAAAAGCAGATCGAGCAGACGACTTGGCGGCACCTGGTCCATCAAGCGGCGACGCCCCGGAGCTTCGACCGGACTGAGCGCGGCCCAGGTGATCGAATGACCGTCGCGAGCCAGCAGCAGCGCGCCTAGGGGTAGACCAAAAAATCCGATCCGCAGCGGTCGCAGGGACGCCATTGTCCGAAAAGTTGCTCCAATTCGTCGTGGCCTGCTACCTCGGACCCCTATGATCCCGGGTCTAACCGGCTCGAGCTTTCGACCGCTGCTGCGAACGGGCAACCGCTTCGATCGCGACGCGGCCGACAGGCCCGTTGTCATCTTCGAGGACGTCCATAAGGCCTTTCGCAGCGATTGCCCTGTATTGCGCGGCTTTTCGCTGACGATCGAGCGCGGTGAGTTCCTGTTTGTTACCGGTCCAAGCGGCTCGGGCAAAAGTACGCTGCTGCGCCTGCTCTATGCGGCCGAAGGTGTGGACGCCGGACGGATCCTCTTTCTCGGTCGCGATATCGGCCGCCTTGCTCCAAACAGCATCCCTTACTTGCGGCGCAACGTCGGGGTCGTGTTCCAGGATTTCAAGCTCGTCGACAACTGGACCGTGAACGAAAACGTCGCGGTCCCATTGCAAGTACTCGGGCTGCCCACACGCCTGATTCATCGTCGGGTCGGCGAAGCGCTCGAACGCGTTGGCCTCGGCGGACGCGGAGCGGATCGCTGCGTCGTGCTTTCCGGCGGCGAGCGGCAACGCGTCGCCATTGCCCGAGCTATTGTCGCTGAACCGGCGCTCATATTGGCCGATGAACCCACGGGCAACCTCGATCCGCAACTCGCCGTCGATATCCTCGGCCTCTTCGAAGACATTCACGCAACGGGCGTGACGGTCATTTTCGCCACCCACGATCGCTCGCTGCTCGACATTCGGCCGCGCCGCGTCGTCGTGCTCGACGAGGGCCGGGCCTTTGACGTACCCCAGGGGCTCGAGCCCGGAAGTTTTCGCGACGCCCAGAGTTCTGCTGAGGCTCCGAGCGGACTCGCCCGAGTGAAACTCGGAGCGGCATAAAGGTTACCGCCATGACGACGATTGAGCGAGCGCTGCGCGGAATCAGAAGTGATGTCAGAGCCCACCTCTTGAGTGTCTTCTCGGTCGGCGTGGCCTTTGTCTGCCTGGTGGCGACGCTACTCGTGCTAGTCAACGTCGAACGCGTCCACGAGCGTTGGGAATCGATCGGAAAAATATCAGTATTCTTGCGGCTCGGCACCGATCAAAAGCAGGTCTCCGAGCTCGAACGAGCGCTTAAGGCCACCGAAGGCATTGTGTCGGTACGTTATGTGTCAAGCGACGCCGCGCGCCGGGACCTCTTGCGCGACGATCCTGACGAGGTGCTCTCGAGCCTGCCCGAGCAGGCGTTCCCCGCCTCGATCGAGCTCGAAACCAAAGAGCCCTTCTTGCGCGAAGAGAAGCAACGTTTGAGCGCACAACTGCAAAGCCTGCCCGCGGTCGAAACCGTCGAAAACTACGATAATTACGCCAAAAAACTCGGACATGCGCTAGTCGGTGGCGTCACTGCGGCTTCGGTCCTAGCCTTCGTGGTTCTGCTGGCCGTCATCAGCGTGGTCTCCTCGACCATGCGCCTGTCGCTGCAGCGACGCAAGATGGAGGTCGAGGTGCTGCGGTTGGTGGGCGCCACCAACGACTACGTGCGCCGTCCCTTGCTGGTTGAAGGTATGGCCCAAGGCGCCCTCGGCGCGCTGTTCGCCATCGTGCTGATGTTCTTCCTTTACGCGATCCTGCGCAGCAGCCTGTTCGAGGAGTTCTCTCTGCTTTTCGGCGTTGCTCCGAGCTTCCTATCCTTCCCACTTTGCCTGACGCTCGTGCTGTCGGGTGCGCTGCTTGGCGTTTTTGCTGCGGCCTTGAGCCTGCGAAAGATGTTGGTGGTATGAGAGGTTCGCGCCATTTTTGGTTCGGTGGCGTTTGCGTCGGCCTCTTGCTGCTTGGACCGCCTGGTGGCAGTTCCGCGTCGGAACTACCACCAACCGACTCAACTAATTACCTCGCCATGGCCGCCACTGCTGGCGAACTCGATCGGGCCGCTTCGCTGCTCGACGCCGAGGAACGCGATAGCCGCGACGAGTACGACCGCGGTCAGCAGGAGCTACGCGAAATCGGTGAACGGCTGATCGTCGAAGGGCGCGCGTATGTGCGCCTATCGCGACCAGGCTTGATCTCGCTGTCGCTCGGCCTCAACCGCTTCCTCGGACACGCCGGGCGCCTCGAGCGCCTACGGCGCTCGATTGCGCGCGATATTCAGCGTCAATCCGCGGTGCAGCGTCGAACGATCGAGCTCGGGCAACGTCTGCTGGCGCTGCGTCAGCAGCGGGGCCCGCTTTCAGGCGCGCAGTTGACTAAGCTGAGCGCGCGCTCGACCATGGCCGACGCCAAGGAGCGCGCTCTCGCCTTCGAGCGGGCGTTTACCGCCAGCGCTGAAAACCACACCGCAGTTTATGCCGCCGGAGTGCCCTTCGGTGGACCGTTGCGCAGCGCCGACAAGTTTACCGCCATGAAGGGCCACCTGCCGTTCCCCATGGCTGGTCGCACGGAAATCCTTCTCGCTAAGCGCCGCGGTGGTGGTGGTCCGGGTCTGGAATTGCGCGCCGCAATCGGAACCCCAGTGCAGGCCGTGTTCGCCGGTCGCGTCGTGTTTGCGGATCGCTACGCTGACTACGGCCAAACTGTGATCGTCGATCACGGCGAGGGGTACTTCACCGTGAGTGCAGGCCTGCTCAAACCTCGAGTCCTCGTCGGACAAGACGTATCGTCTGGAATCACACTCGGCGAAATCACCGATCAAGGTCACGGCGCCGCGCTCTATTTCGAGGTCCGATTCACTGGCGATCCAATCAATCCTTCGGAGTGGTTTGGGATCTAGCGCGCGCTTCGCTTCGCACTGAAACGCGCATAGCTTCGGCCGCAATATCTGGGGCACGACCAAGCAGGCGTTCGAGCGCCAATCCGAGCTCGCGCACACGAAAGGGCCGGTCCAAGTATGCCACGCGCGGCTCGGTGGGAAGTAAGCTCTTCGCTTCGTCAGCCAGGGCCGAGGTGAAGAGGATCGGCAGCTCGGAAGCCACTGAGCGGATCTTGGCAATGAGGTGCTCTTTGGACCAGCCATTCGTCCGCGGATCGAGCACGATTGTCTCGATGTGGCGACGCTGTTGCTGAATTTGCAGCAACGCGTCGTCGATGTTGTGACACACCGTTACCCGATACCCGAGGGCCATCAGGGCGCGTTCACTGAAGCTCCGCAAAGAGGTATCCGTATCGACGACAAGGATGTGCCCCCCCGATTCCGATGGCAGAAGCGACGGTTCCACCTCGACGATTGGTGCCTGTTCGCTCGTGGGTAGCCAAATGGTGAATCGCGTCCCCTGACCCTCACGGCTCTCGACGTCGATCAGGCCCTGGTGGCTCTGGACACAACCGTAGACCGCCGCCAACCCAAGGCCAGTGCCACGGCCCTCACTCTTGGTCGTGAAGAACGGCTCAAAGATACGTCCACGCAGCGAGTCCGGGATCCCAACGCCTTCGTCCTCGACGATGATTTCAAGCCCCGGGCGCGGCTGGTCCGACGCCAAAGCGCTCAACTTGCGTTCGACGTTATCGGTCGTCACGAACAGCTGCCCACCGTCAGGCATGGCATCGCGCGCATTGAGCAGTAGGTTCAATAGCGCACTCTGCAATTGGGTTGCATCTCCTTGCACGATCGAAGCCCGCGCTCGACGCACTTGATACAGGCGGATCTTGGACTCGAGGCCGCGCCCGAACATCGAGAGCACTTCGTCGAGCACGACATTGACGTCGACCGCGACGGTCTTGAACGAGGCCTTGCGCGAGAACGACAGTAGCTGTCGCGTCATCTCCCCCGCACGAGCCGCGGCGCGCACAACTTCACGCGCGTACTCTTGAATTGGCTGGCGCTCGAGTTTGAGCACGAGCAGCTCGGCATTCCCAAGAATCATCGTCAGAAGATTATTGAAATCGTGGGCAATCCCACCTGCCAGGCGCCCGATCGCCTCCATCTTTTGAGCTTGCTGCAGCTGTTCGCGCAGGCGACTCTCCTCAGTTACATCACGCGCCACGAATACCGCACCCGATGACTCACCGGCGCCACCGGCGATGAATATCGTGCGCCCAACAATCTGCAGCTCGCGCCCGCTCGATTGAACAATTCGCGACTCGACCAATGGGGTCGCCGTCAACGGGTGCGTGGGGCGGGCCAATAGCGGATCGTCGGCTGAGTCTCGGTGCAGCACGTGGTGGAGGGGTAGCCCCACAGCGTCAGTCGACGTAAGCTCCGTCAACTGTTCTGCTGCGGGATTCATCCGGCTGATTTTGCCCGTCGAATCGATGGTAATGATGGCGTCGGCCAAGCTATCCAAGGTCTGAGCTAGGTGGATCTCGGCCCGACGAACACGCGATTCCGCGCGAGCGCGTCGGGTGTTGACCCAAAACAGCGCAATGACGAGCCCGGACAACAACAATCCGGCAATGGCCGTCCCGACAACGAAACGTCGCTGTGGCGGAGTGAGCGGGTAGTCGCGGACCGGATCGAGCACGATGACCCTGAAATCTTTGACCAACTCCAACGGCACCGTAACGGGCGAGTACCGAGTTGCGCTGAATTCGACTGACTCCTGTTGGGGATCGAATGGGAGCGAAAAAAATGGATTGTCAGCAAATTGCCGGGATGCCCGCAACTGGGCGATGTTGACCGCTGAGAGCGGCTTTGTGACATGAAATAGCCATTCGGGCCGATTCGACGCAAATACGACGTGGTCCGCGCTCACCAACATGGCTGGTTGAGCGAGGCGGGCCAAGGTCGCATCGATCTCGTCCAATTCGACTTTGACCACGACGACACCCACGGGCTTCGTTGGCTGCCCTACTGGAGCGGAGAAATAGAAGCCTCGTCGCTGCGTGGTCACCCCCATCGCTCCGTAGGCAAAGGGGATTCCGCGCATGGCTTGGATGAAATAGGGCCGAAACGCGTAGTTTTGACCGACGAGGTTCATTCCCGTCGACGAACAGGAGATGACGTCGCCGCGCCGATTGAGCGCAAGCACGATCGCGGCATCGACGGTCAGTCGAGCCTGCAACAATACGGCGTCGACGGTCAAGGTCGCCGGACCTCCCGCAGCCACGTGTGCAACGATCTCCGGGTGCTGCGAAAGCCCTTCAACAGCGTCGACGGCGCGCGCGAAATGATCACGCTCAATCTGCTGAACAGTGCCCGCGGCGACGCGCGTTGCTGCGTCCACGCGATTGGCCTGACTGATCGCCCACACGCCAACCCTGGCCGCAGCGACCAGACTGGCGAGCAGCAACCCAAGCAGCAAGCTGACGCGGCTTCGAAGCATGAGCTGTCCAAGTTGGCGGGTTCTCAGGCGGGTCGCAACTCCGATGTGCGTCACCCATCAAACACGGCAGGACCGCGCAGCCAGACGCTGGTAGGAGCCGGTCAATTCCGCACAACAAATCACGCGGTAGCAGAACGTCTGCCATCGACAGGACGACCAAATTCGGTATGCTGTCGACCATGCGGGCGGCATACTTGCGTATTTTTCAAGGAGCGACGCTGAGTCGGTGCTTGCCGTGCGTCTTGATTGGGGTCCTCGGCACTGGCGTCGTACACGCACAGACACTGCAATTTCCACCAGCATCGCCAGCACCAAGGCCTGTCCAAGCGTCCCCCCCGCCGACAGCCGCCGCGGAAGCCGCCCAACCAGCCGCGGCTTTGCCAGACGATCCAGCAAGGCCGAACTCGGCGCAGCCTTTGCCCCCCACACGGCCTGCGCCCGGACCAACGCCCGGACCAGCGAGTATTCCCGGTGAACCGGCTCTAGGGTGGTCACCAACGCCGACACCAGCACTTGGAGCACCTTCGTTCGCCGCGTGGCCACCGGCGGTGCTGCCGTACCGCGAAGGCATCCCTACCCCGCAGGGCTATCGCTTGGATAGCCGCATTAATGGAGGCCTGGTCTATGGCGGTCTTTCAATCTTCGGTGTTCCCTACGTTGCCGGTTTGGTTGCCGCAGCTGCGTCAGGCTTTTCGAAGGGGTCGGGTTGGTTGGCACTGCCGATCATCGGCCCGTTTTTGGCGATGGGTGGGCGTGATTTGAACGAATGCGATTTTATCACCGTCTCGAGTAGCGCAAGCTCACCGGGGCTGAATCCCGCCGAAGAGCAGGCGCAATGTCGTCGCGTGGTCGTCCGCGAGGCGCGAATCCTCGGTGTATTTGCCTTGGATGGTCTGATTCAAGCCACCGGCTCGGTCTTGACAATTGCTGGGCTTTTGTCACCGCGTGAGACCTTAGTGCGCAGTGATATTTTTCCGCCTGACGTCAAGGTTGGTTTCGACGCTGGCTATTTCCGTGGGCAACTCCGCCTGCAGATGCGAATGCAGTTCTAGCCAAGCCATGCGTTCGCGAGAGGAGGAAGTCGCGGGCCCTGCGATGGTCAATCTTGGAGAGCTTTCCTTTTGAACCACAGCAGCATCTGGACGTGCGACTTCATTCGCCTCTACGACGTTTATTTTGACCAATCTTCGCGTTCTTCATCGTCGAGGTGAACACCAAGCGGGTGGCGAGCGTTGGCGTAGTGCGAGCACCAACCGCGGCATGGACGGGGCAGCGACAGACAGAGGTCACGCCTTTCGACGACGGCTCACAGGTGTTGCTCCGTGCACGCCTCGCACGAGCCGGAGTGGAAAGGACTTCGAGTTGCCTTGCCGCCACGACCATCGCCCGAGTACTCCAACCGATCCGGTCAAAGCACAAAATGGCACCATAGAAGGAACAAGGCTACTGCACCCAACCGGAAGGTCGGACATCCACCCAGCAAGGAACGCGTGCGTCGCAAAAGAATCATTAACGGAAACTGAGTACAATGGACGCTGCTTTCGCGTTGACTTGAAAAAGGCGCGAGCCACTCGCCGTTTTACCGGCGCGTTGGAGGATTCCATGAGCATCAGCATTTCTGGCCCCAAGGGGCTGGCTTCTTTTGAATTCCGGCACGGCAGCAGGGCAGCCGGGTACCTTGGAACTTGTTTGGCAGCCTGGGCAATCGGCTGTTCGAGCACAACAATCTCACCGGGCAGTGATACCGGGCAAGGTGGTTCGTCGGCACTCACTACCGGAGGCACCCAGAACACTTCAACAACGGGCGGTGCTTCGCCAGCAGCTACCGGGGGGGCCCCGGCATCCGGTGGTGCACCCGCCACTGGCGGGAGACAAACCTTAGCCAGTGGGGGCTCGCCGATGCAAACCGGGGGTGCTCCTCCAGCCGGGGGTTCTTCCCCAACCGGAGGGAGAGCATCAGTGACGCCTACCGGCGGCGTGACGGCGATCGCAAGTGGCGGTACGAACGCAGTGGCAACGGGTGGTACACAAACCGCAACTGGTGGTGGCAGTTCAGCGATGCCCACAGGTGGTCGCGCCACAGCTGGCGGCAATACCTCAACCGGCGGCAGTAGCGCCAGTGCGGGCGGCGGCACCACCGCTGGCGGAGCCACCCCCAGTAAAGGTTGCGGCACGCAGGGGTTACAAACTCTGCTAACCGGCGGACAGGCGGTTTCCGGCGGGCTCAGCACTTCTCACAGGCTCAAGATCACGAGCGGCGGAACGAGTCGCGAATACATCATCGACATTCCAGCGGATTACGATCCAACGCGCCCGTATCGCCTAGTCTTTTCCTGGCACCAGGCGTATGGCTCTGACACCGGCAATGCAACTGGCCTGTACCCCGCCAATAATGGTCCGAACTTCGACGCCAAAAACTACGCCTATTTCGGGCTCCTCCGCGAAGCGACCGCAGCGAACCAGCCCGCGATCTTCATAGCTCCCCAAGGGATCGGTAACTTTCCGTGGGACTACAATCGAGACGTTGTCCTCTTCGACGACCTGCTCGCCCTCGCTACCACCAACCTATGCATCGACGAGAGCCGGGTTTTTACCACGGGCTTCAGCTTCGGAGCGATGATGAGCTACGCTCTGTCGATCGGGCGTGCGACTAAGCTGCGCGCAGCCGTCACGATGGCAGCGGCCAATTACAACTTCACCCAGCCGACCAACGCGAATACGCCCCTCGCTTACTTTGGGATAACGGGCATGAGCGATGGCACTTGTCCTTGGGTCAGCAGCGACTCGGCGAAGACGGGCGGGAAGTACTGCGTCCTTCAGCACGCTCAGGACAATGGCTGCACAATTCCCGGGACCATCACGACCGCGACGGTCGGTAGTAAGAAATACCTCTGCTACGACTTCGAAGGGTGCAAGGCGGGTTATCCCGTCAAAGTGTGCACGTTCGATGGCAATCACACCCCATCGGCCGTGGATGACGGAGCCGCGGGCGGGGATGATGGTCTGAAGGCCTTTGTTCCACCGCTGGCCTGGAAGTTCATGGCGCAGTTCTAGTCGTAAACGTCGCATATCCGGCATGCGCCAAGACGAGACGGCATCCCAAGTGCCGTCTCGATCTGTTTTTGTCCTGACGTCGCGGAAACGCAGCTCGGATCCATCGCGCGATTCCGCACCTATCCTGCTACCAGCAACATCCGAGACTCAAGCTAACTTTTTTAGTTGTGGTGAAGTCTGCCAGATAGGACTTCGCTATCTCGCCCCAACTTTCGAGAGACAGCGGTCGCGTGTCAAATGAGCGCAAACGTCCAAATTCGATCGCCATGAGAGTGGTAGAACCTCCGCCGAGTTACCCCAAGGCTTCGCTTCGAGGGTACCTGCCTAGGGGGGTTCGGCGTGACACGACGAGACAAAACTTTGCCAGTGACACATCGCGTCACTTCGAGTCAGAGTCACCGCATTCGCCCAAATGCCCACAGATCAGCGATGCGGTCAGCCGGCAAGCCTCACGTCGCGCCGTTGACGCGCCGTCGTTCTGCCGTTGGCGCGTGAGGCCAAATATCGTAGCGATTTTCAGTAGCGAGCCCAAACGCGAATTTCGCGATACAACCCGCGCATGGCATGCCTCACGCCGTCGCTACAGAGCGAGCACTATTTTCACATTCCCGTCATGGGCACCGGCTTCACGAACACGACACCACTCGAGGTCGCACCGTTCGGCGTAACTTCGGTGATTGCGCTGGCTGATGACACGTTGCTTGAGCAACAACGTAAGGCTCTGAGCGCACAGTTCGGCGTCGAGTACGTGCCGATCAGCATCCACGAAGAAGACGCCCGCGCGCGACGGACCCAAGCCTACCTCGATTTGGTAGCCGACGAGGTCGAGCGACGCTTCGAGGCATTGCGCGCGTCGCCCTTCGAGCCTGGCTCGCCGATTTCGCGGTACTTCGAACTCTTGCCCGAAACACCGACCAAAGCAGAGTGGCGTAGCTTGTCGAGTATCGTCGGTCCAGCCGAGCGCGCCCGGGTCGAGGCCAAGCTACGAGCCAAGGTCATTCCGGGGCAGATCGAGGTCAACATCATGACCAAACTCGACAGCGCCTACACACTGGCGGGGGTACCGAAGCCTGCGAACCAGACTGACGCTTTGGCGTCGCTACGTGGGTTTGCCATGAGCAAACTGCGTTCAAGCGTCGTATTCTCAGCCGGAATGAATCAGCGGCTGTTCGCCTGCGCGGCAACGCTCGAGAATTTCTATCCGAACGAAGACGGCGTGTTCGACAAGCGACTCTGCCTCAAGGTCAGCGACTTCAGATCCGCCGACATCCAGGGCGCCATGCTGGCCAAGAAAGGCCTCTGGGTCAGCGAATACCGCATCGAGTCGGGCCTCAATTGTGGAGGGCACGCGTTTCCGACCGAGGGTCAGTTGATGGGTCCGATTCTCGATGAATTCAAGAATCAGCGCGAGAACCTGCAGCAGAAACTGTATGGGCTTTTCGCGACGGCGTTGCGTGCCCTTGGTCGCCCGGTTCCAGCAGAGGCGCCGCCTGCCCGCATTACTGTGCAGGGCGGTGTGGGGACTTCAACTGAACAGCAGTTGTTGCGCGAACGCTACGGGGTCGACTCGGTCGGCTGGGGATCGGCCTTCCTCTATTGCCCTGAGGTGATTGCGGTCGACGACCACACACTCAATCGGCTGGTGGAAGCGACGCGCAATGAGGTTCAACTGAGCAAGGCTTCGCCCCTGGGCGTGCCATTCTGGAATTTGCTAACCGGGAAAGCCGAAGATGCGCGCCACGCGCGCAATAGTGCGGGCAAGAGCGGTAGCTCGTGCCCACGCGGGATCTTGGCGTACGATCGAGAGTTTTCGGATTATCCGATCTGTACCGCATCACGCCGTTACCACAAGGCGCTGCATGCCAGCCTGAAGGAAGCCCCAGTCGAATTGCGGACGAAGCGCATCGAAACGGCCGAAGCAAAGGCGTGCTTGTGCGGTGATTTAGCTGGTTCAGCGCAAATTCGGTTGGGCATCGATCCCGAGGCCACGCCCCTGATTTGCCCCGGCCCGAACTCGGTGTACTTCAACAAGGTCGTCTCCTTCAACGAGATGGTGGGCCACGTCTACGGTCGAAATAGCGTGCTACCCGCAGATTCCCAACGACCACACGTTTTTCTGAACGAGTTCGAGCTCTACCTCGACTTCCTCGAACAAGAACTGCGCGAGGGAGCCGCAACGAGCGTGCGCTTGAAGTACGTCGAGCGCTTCAAGCAGGGCCTTGAGCAGGGGCTAGCCCACTTGCGTGAACTCGTTGCCGAACGCTGGATTGCCAACGCGGATGAGTTCCTGGCGGGCCTCGGGCGCCTAGAAGTTCGCTTTCACTCGCTCATCAAGCCGATTCAACCAGAAGCTGGGGTTGGTGCTACTGCGCTTGGAAGCGCCGCCGTACTTGCGGCAGCCAGCTTCCATTCAGCCGTGAGCGCGCCCTCCGCGCCCGGAGTTCAGGCGGCGCTACCGAGCAATCCCGCAGCTGCCAGGGTGCCCGCAGCAGCCGGCTAACCCAGGCGCGTTTGAACGCTTTCCCTGGACTGAACGGGGTGACGGGGATATTGACTCCGCCACGCATGGATTCATCCGCCCCAGAGCCGGGCCCGTCGCCGTCGATCGCCATGACGGTTCCCGAGGCTGTTCGAACGATGGTCGCCGAGCCGCGTTTTCGACGCTTGGTTCGCACCTTTGCAGGGCCAGCTGCCGAGATGATTCTGCATTCGGCAGACGCAGCGAATACCGAGCTTGAATTTCAAGCCACTTTGGGAAAGTTGTTTCTTGACGTCATCGTCGCGAAAACGTCGCTCGGGTTCGAGTATCAGGTGCCCGCGCAATTCCGTGAACAGCCAGCCTGCCTATTCATTTCCAATCATCGCGACATCGTGCTCGACACCGCGCTGCTCAATGATGCGCTCATCGCCAATGGCAAGCCGGTTCCCCACGTGGCCATCGGCGATAACCTACTGCAAACGCCGTGGATGATTGCCTTCTATCGGCTTTGTCGGGCTTTCGTCATTCGACGCGAGCTTACTGGTAAGCAACTCTACGAACAATCGAGACGGGTCTCGGAATTCGTGCGCAACGCAATTGGCCGCGGCGAACCCGTTTGGATGGCGCAACGCCCAGGCCGCACCAAAGATGGCGCCGACAAGACCGAACCGGGCCTGTTGCGCATGTTGTTGTTGGCGTATGAACGCGCGACCCCGAGCGAAAACGACGCGCCGCTTTACGTGACCCCAGTTGCGGTGTCCTACGAAATTGAGCCCTGCGACGTATTCAAAGCAGCAGCAGGCATTGGCGCCGAAACCAAGAACGCCTCACCCGACCGCGCCCGCCGCGACGCCGCCCATATTGTGCGCGGCATATTGCAACCAAAGGGGCGTATCGCGCTCACGATCCGGCCGCCTATCCTCGCTGACGACGGCGAGGGTCGTTGCCGCGGCAACAATCGAGCTGACTCGATAGCTGCGCTGGCCCAGCGCGTCGACCAAGAAATCGCGGCTGGATATCGGATTTGGTCGACGAATTACCTCGCCCACGATCTACTGCACGGTAGCAATGAATTCTCGGACCGCTACAACGCGGACGAGCAAGCAGCGTTCGAAAGCTACGTCACCCGACGCGCCACCGAGATCGTCGCGGATCCGAAAGATGCCCGCGTCGCACTCTTGAGTCTATATGCCAGGCCCGTCGATCCGCAGTCGACGCTTGCAAGTGCCGCGGTCGCCTCCTAAGTGCAAGTCCGATCACCCCATGGCACCACGTCGTCGCACGCTCTTGCTCGAGAAACCGTGCCAAGCGCAGCAGGCGCTTGAGCAACTCGCGGGCACCGATACGAATGCGATATCCGAGGGGCGCCTGTTCGCCGGCCGCCGACGCGTTCGCGATCCGAACGAATGCTTCGAAGCCGGGCAACTCATTAGCTGGAATGCCCCACGCGAATCGACGCTTGAGGCGAGGCCTGCGCCAAAACTTGTGCTCGAACGACGTGCGGGCTTCATCGCGGCCGCCAAACCCGTTGCCTGGTCGTCAGAACCAGACCGCACGGGTTCAAGTACTTCACTGCGCGAGCAGCTCGCGAGCAAGCTTAGCCTGCGTCAGATCCACATTCTGACGCGTCTCGATGTGGGAGTGAGCGGCCTCGTGCTCGCGGCTATCGATGCCAGCAGCCGGCAACATTGGACGACATTGGTGGCAGCGGCATGCCACCGCAATTACCTAGCGATTTTGGCCGGCAGCGTGGCTGACAGCGGCACTTGGCAGGGCGCGGTCGAGTCCGCCCCAACAGCGCGTGTGCACGTGTCGGTGACGCATTTCCATTGCTTGGCTCGCCTGGACCTCACCGCCAACGTAACCTTGGGCAAAGCTGGGCGAACGCGGGCCGTTTCCCTGGTCGTGTTACAGCCCGAAACTGGCCATCGCCATCAGCTTCGCATCCATACGAGCCGCGCCGGCTCTCCCATCGTCGGCGATCGACGCTACGGTGGCCCAATTCAATTCACCGATGGCGAAGGGCGAGTTGTCGGATTCAACCGGATCTTTTTGCACGCGGTCAGCATGACCGTCCCACTTCTGGATGGTACGGTTTGGCAACCATCATGCCCATTGAACCAGGATTTTCGAGACTTGTGGTTGCGCCTCGGCGGGGCAGAGAGCAACCTGACCGGGTTCGCGCCTTGAGCAGGTCGTCCTGGGTGGTTGGTTGCGCCATGGTTGAAGTTTTACTCAGTGCGTGCTCGTCGGCGCACCTCGACCCAACAACTCGGGCTGTTTCTTTCTACGCTCAGAGTCCGAGCAGCGTGAACTCCGGTGGTGCGGCCTCCACCGCTACCGCGACACCGACAGCACCGATGTTGGCTCAGGCAGGCGCCGGTGGCCAAGCGCTTGCTCCTGTCGCCCCAATCGCCAGCGGTAAACACCCATGCGCGAGCCTACCGGATCCAGCCCCCACCAACACCGATCGCTGGGTCGAGCTTGGCGTGCACTTCGACAAGGGCAAACTCGCGCTGGCCAAGTCGGCGGCATACGTGTCGCGCAATCCACACTTGTCCAAGCGCGTGATGGGGCGTTTCGCCGCGGAGCTTTGGATCGGCTGTGAGCTCATCGAGCGCGTCCGCTTCGATTTTCCGCTTTTGGCCGTCGATGCCGTGAATCGTGCGCCAAACTCAGCCAATTTCGAATCGTCGGGGCAATTCGATGCCGTCGTTTCGGTACCCGACAGTGACCGCGCAACGCGCCTCGAACTAGTCGACCGGGCCAACACCGAGCGCAGAATCCTCGACTGGCCGTTGCGCAGCGAAAAGTAGCCAAGTCCACCTGAGCCCCGACTGCGCTGCGGCTCGTAGTCATCGACCCATCAATGAACGAACGGGGCGTTGTCGAAGTTCTTTGCCCTCGAATCTTTTGAACCTATAAGGTCAATTGTTTGCTCCGTTGCGCTGTCCTGTGTCGCACTGAACTCCACATTCCTGTTTATGCCATCAACGCGACTTGCCTCACCGGGCTTACGCCGCCCCTAGCGCTGTTGGTAGAAGGACGGTGCAATGCGTTCCGCGTCATCTTCATTCCATTGCTCGCGTCTCGCAATGCCACCAAGCAACCGGTCGCCAAGATGAGCAAGTCACTGGCAATTTCGCGCTCGCCACTCGGCCCACTGAACTCTGAAAGGCTAACCGAGCAATGTAGCCCTCTGCACAAGGCACTTTGCATCAACCAAGAGCCGAGCCCGTAACGTGAACGCCTAAGCGCCGCGCGCACCTAACTCCTGTGGTTTCGCAGTGATCCCGCGAAGAGTCGCTTCGGCCTGAACGAATACGAAAAATCAATGGGCACCTTCGACGCCGATTGCGCGCCATGCTGCTGAAGGAGTGGAAGCGCAAGCGGTACATCATAAACCGATTGATGCGAATGGGTGTACCAAACCGCCTCGCCCGCGTGGACATCTACGTGAAGCGACGTGGCTGGTGGGCGCTCAGCAAAGTTCGCACAGTCTGTCGAGGCCTGACGAACGAATTCTTCGACCGTCAAGGTCTCTTCAGCATGCGTGAGAACTGGCGCCAACACCATGAGCTTATCTGGGACATCGGCCCAAAGCGGCTACCGCTGCTCAAGGGAGAACTGGGGTGAAAACCGACGATGAACGACGCACCGCTGGAACGATTGGACTCCATGGTTGTGCTTCAATCGCAAAGGCCATCGCTGATGTCATCGTCCCGAAGAACCGGATTCCGGTTCTGAGAGAGGGGCCCCTGGGCGACTGGGGGTCCCCTACACGGCGAGGCAAGCCGAGCAATGCGCCGAAGGCGCGAGCGAGGCGGGTAGGGGCAGCTCAAACCAAACAATCTCGAACTACTGGGGCAGTAGTACTAAATCCCTATGTCCGTAGAGGCACTGGCGTGTAGTGCGGCGGATAAGAAGTCCGAACGTTTCTGCCAATCCAATGGATCCAGTCAAACGGGAAAATTTCGAGCTGGCGACTCAATCGAGCCTCGTCGTTCACCCGACCACCAAGTGAGGATCTATTGTCGGCCGGACGGATGGATATTTCATGGTGGTAGCTAGAGATGCTCGACCGAGGTGCCAAACGGAATCCGCCGCCTGTCACTGCAGCAGGGCGTCGTGGCGGGATCGGTGCTGAGGCGCACACAGCCTTGGTTTGGGACAAAAGCAAACATGGTGGCCGCGCACTCGCGCGGAGTGCAACGATATCAATCGTGTCCACGCACACCATTCTGGTTCAGGCGTGCCGAGCGAAGCAGTTGGACTTGCCTCGATAGGGGCCGATCGGCAGATTCGGTCGGTCCACCCCGAACCATGCGGCGACCACCGATTGCGGACCGCAGCACACCCGTGCTACACGTTGCCGTTGTCATGACAACACAGTATTGCAAGGGAGATGCATGATCGCGCACGGTGTGGAGAGCATGACGAATGAGCAAGCGCGTCCTGGCGAAATCGACGGAAATCTCATCAGGGATGCCGCCGTAAGCGCGCCAGTTAAATGGAAAGGACACGTTCCGGCGCTCGACGGAGTTCGCGGGTTGGCAATCGTGATGGTGTTGGGGGTACATTTCATCGGAGACGTACCGCCACAGGGCAGGCTCGAGTCCGCAGTGGCCCAACTCATGAGCTACGGCGCAATGGGGGTCGATCTCTTCTTTGTACTGTCGGGTTTCTTGATCACGGGTATTCTCTACGATTCTCGACACAAGCCGGCATACTTCAGGAACTTCTATGCGCGGCGAATTTTGCGAATTTTCCCCCTCTACTACGCCGTGTTGCTTGTCGGTCTGGTTGTTGTGCCTTTCTTCTTCGACGTTCCGCGGCTTGACGTCGCCGTACGGCAACAAGCCTGGCTGTGGGCCTACTCTGCCAATATTTATCTCGCAAGCACTGGGTCTTGGGAAGCACTTCCCGTCTTCAATCATTTCTGGTCGTTGGCAATCGAAGAACACTTTTACTTCGTGTGGCCGTTGGTCGTGTACTACTGCGGCCGGAACCATCTGAAGCGCGTCGCGGTGCTGTTTGCCCTGGCGGCGATGTCCATTCGTGTCGCGATGGTTGCTGCCGGTGTGAACGAAATTGCGGTGTATTCGCTGACGCCTGGTCGTCTTGACGCATTGGCGCTTGGCGGCCTGACCGCAATCCTGATCCGTGAGCCTGAGGGCCTAGGCAGTCTCGTACGTCTCGCTCCACGAGTGCTGATTTCTAGCGGCGCTGTCATTGTGGTGAGTTTCTTGGCGACGCGGCACTGGCCAGAGTGGCGCGCCATGCTTCATGAGGTCAGACAGACAGCGTTTGCTACGTGCTTCTGCTCGTTGCTCATCTATGCACTGACTGGACCTCGCTTCGTCCAGTGCTTCTTCCAGAGCCGTACGATGGTCTTCTTTGGCAAATACAGCTATGGGCTCTATGTGTTCCATTTCTTGTTCGGGTACTACTTGCTGTACTACCACACAGTAGATATCGTCACAGGTTGGGTTGGATCACACACACTAGCCATCCTACTTCAGGCGTTTCTGGCCACATTGGCGGCGTGTCTAATCTCGTTTGCCAGCTATCACCTCTTCGAGAAACACTTTCTCAAGCTCAAGGCGCGATTCTGAGCGGCACAACTTGTAGCAGAGCGCGCACTGCCACTCCAATCTGCCCTGCTGTTCGCGTTCGAGGCCGCAGCCATAGCGAGAATAGTATACTGTCTCGCGCGTAAAAGACGGACGGAACGACGCAGATGATCTCGGCGTGTCACGCTGCAGAGGTGCGCGACACGCGCTGCTCCAGCGGTGCGAGGAGCGGTGTAGCGGCCGGGGCCGTCGACCCCAAAGCGTCAGAAGCGCTGTACCAGTTGGCCTTTCGTACGGTGCAAAACGAGAGGGCCGGCAAAATGGCCAGGTGCTTTCGTACGGAAGATACGGCGAATAATGGCATTTCTCGCATAGTCGCCAAATAACCTTGCCCAGTTGCACGGATCGGCAATTGTGTCCTGCGGAGCGACCCCGGCAGAATCATTCCCCTTGACTGAGCAGAACCTTCCTGTCTTGATAGAAATGTTGCCAGGGCGATGGCCCCATGTTCCGCGTCGGCACGCGGCACCGCGGAATGCAGGCAAGTCTGGCGTAGAGCATGAGGAGAGACATCATGTGGGAGATACCTAGTTTCACGGCGAGAAAGACCGCCAGGTGGATGACGTCTTGGTTGATCGCCGCCTTCGCAATCGGCTCGAGTTTCTCGGCATGCAAGAACAACGCAGAGGGGTCAAGCTCGGTTGCTGGAGGCGGCCAGTCGCAGAGCAACGGCACTACGTCGACGATCAGTGGGCCTAGTTTGGGCGGAAACCCTTCGGTTACCGCTCAAGGGGGCACCGACAGCAGTGGTGGTTCGCTGTCAGGCGGCGCACAGTCCGTCCTCGACCCTCCCAAGGGCGGCGCGGCCAGCGGTGGCGCTGCCAACGGCGGCGCGGCAACGGGCGGAGCCGCGGTGGGCGGCGCTGCGACAGGTGGCAAAGCCGCGGGTGGCGCTGCGACAGGTGGCAAAGCCGCGGGTGGCGCTGCGACAGGTGGCAAAGCCGCGGGTGGTGCTGCGACAGGTGGCAAAGCTGCGGGTGGTGCTGCAACAGGCGGAAAGACAGCCGGCGGCGGGGCACCCACCGGAGGAGCCGATACGAGTGTCTCATCGTCTGGCGGCAGCAGCCACACAGGCAAGTGGCAGGTCATGCTGCTCGGGGATTCGATCACTGCGGGCACGTGCTACCCACAATTAACTTCAAAAGCTCTAATATCCGCAGGGCATTCGAATTTCCAGTTCATAGGCACACAGACAAACGCTGATGCATGCAATGGCGCACCTAACGTAAAGGGCGAGGGACACGGTGGCTACTTGGTTACGTATCTGACGGACAACACCCACGCGGCGGACCAGCGTGGCACGTTGGATGAGCTACTGACGTGGGCGACCGAGAAGCCAGAAATCGTCGTGATGCACTACGGAACGAATGACGCGTGGAGTGAAAGCACTCCAGTAGCGAAGATCCTTTCCGGCTATACGAACGTGGTGACCCGTTTTCGCGCCCAGAACCCAAGCGTCATCTTCGTCGTTGCGCAGATCATTCCGATGGCGCCGAACGACTCTCCCTGTTCTTCGTGCGATGCAACGATCAAGTCGCTCAATCAACAGATTCCATCTTGGGCGGCAACAAACGGCACTAGTTCTTCGCCAATCTACGTGGTGGATGTGAACACTGGGTTCAACGTGCCCACGGACACCAACGATGGCGTCCATCCGAACTTGACCGGCGCCCAGAAGATGGCGGACAAGATGTCGGCCGGGATCATCGCACTGAACTTGGGCCTCTAGACGCCACCAACCGATGTCGCGACGCCGCGCGCGGAACTAGGTGAAAGCTCTTGAATCTGGAACAGCTCCAGTCCCAAATCGCCGAGTTGATGCCGACGAGCGAGGCGCTGGCCTGTACACTTCGCAATCTTCTTGGTTGTTGCGTTCGCACCAATATCTGGCTTCTGGATCGGTGGGGTCACTAACCCCACCGCCAAGCCAGCGAGTGTTGTCAGGTCGGAACGCCGAACGTCCTGACGTATCCAGTTCATTTCGGCCTACGACGAGGTACTGAGGGCTGTTGTCTACCTGCGCTGGCACGAGCGGGACGCCGATAGGATCGCAGCTTCGCTGTCGAATTTTGCCTAGATTCGCGTGCGCTTGGCTGAGAGCGCAGGCGGCAGCCAGGTTTCGACACCGGTAGCTGGGTCCGGGACCGCCGAAGACTTGGTTTGTCACCTATGGCCTTCGTCCGCTATTGGCGCAACTATGGTAACCGCTGCACGAAGTCGCGTTCTTGAGGAACGATTTTCGCTGGTGCAGATTGGCGCCCGTGGAACGTGCCGACAGCGGGCGAAGCATGGTCCTATTTCGCGGCCGACGGCGGCACTGTGATGGTGTCCGTCCGCCAGAGCGCATCGTGACCAGATCTCCGATACGTGTTGATATCGCCTCGCGGAGGTCTGTGCGCAAAAAGCGCCGGAAGTAGCAGGATCCTGTTGCCGCAGACGTGCGCGGGGCCTACCCCAAAATCGGTGTGGTCGGCAGGTGGTGTCCCAGCGACGCGCGACCGCGACCAGCGACGTGCGCCGGTACCATGGAGCAACTTTTGATCGGTTAGAAGGCGCCCTTGATTGCGCATTGCATGTGTGATCTCTTCCGGCCGGACTTTCCGGCTTGAGAGGCCAATCGACCGGTGCGCATGAAAGAAGAAGTGACCCACAATCGATGTTCGAGTATTTTGAGCGTGTTCCAGACCCTCGCGTCAAACGCTCGCGCAAGCACCGATTGACGTGCGTTCTCGTTCTGTCCCTGTTGGCAATCATCTGTGGTGGACATTCGCCTGTTGCCGTTGAGCCGTGCGGGAAATGTCTGCAGGAGTTTCTGAAGGCGTTCCTCGACCTTTCCAACGGGATCCCGTCACATGACACCATTGGCAGGGTCTTATCGGTCCTCAGTCCCATGGCACTTCAAGAATCGTTTCGAGGACGGATTGCCAGCCTGGCCAAAGTGACTCAGGGTGAGGTCGTCGCAATTGGCGGCAAGACTCTGCGCCGATCCTTTCGTCACGCAGGAGACAAGGCGTTCGTCCACATGGTCATTGCTTGGGCAACTACGTGTCGCGGTGATTACGTGGGAGTCCCAACCGGCAGTCGTCTGCCGCCAACCGTCCCTTGTGTTGGTCACACTTGACGTGCTGCGGGTGCCAACATGGCGTGGATGTTCTGAGTCGTGCGAGAGCGCGCTCTTCAGTGGGGCGACCATCGCTGGTTGCATTTTCGGCGAAGTGGCGAAGGCTCCTCTTCAACCATGACCGCAGAGCTACCAACGGCCCGGTTCGAAGAACGTTGCCATCTCCCGCGGCGGAGCGATGATGTCTTCCATGTGCTTGAGTCTGGCCCTTTCGGCTCAACTGCAAACCCGTTGCGCAGACTGAACGCCACCCTCGGTTGCTTCGCGCCGGCAGGCAAATGCTAGGCGCAGACACTGTCTGCTCGTACATCGGGGTCGCGTGCTGGCCCAATCTGATCAGAACGCGTTTGAACAGTCGCTCGAACAAGGACCGGAGACCGGCTGGGCCTGCAAAGTCACATTGGCCGAAGAAACCACCATGAGAGGCTCCGTCGCCTCACTTGCGCGGGCTTTGCCGGTGCCTCGTGCCTGACGCGAGCAGGCCCCAAAGGGCGTCTACAAATCGCTCGAGTCTGCTTCGAAATGGGGGCGAGACAGCCCGCCATTGCGTGGCACCAATCCGTGCGACACATACTGACCAGCTTGGTTCAGTATTCGATGACCCGCCTCGATGCCTCGCTCTCGGACGCCACCCGACGCGGCGTTCTGGAGCAGCTCGGACGATCCGACGCTTCGATTACGACCCTTGCCGAGAAGTTCCATATGACCCTCACGGGCATGAAGAAGCACGTCGGCGTTCTGGAGCAGGCCGGACTCGTCACCGCTCAGAAGGTCGGGCGCGTGCCGCTCTGCACGCTCGGCCCATGCCGATTGAAGCAAGTGACGGCATGGCTCGAGAGGTACCGTAAGCGCTGGGATTCACGCTTCGACGGACTTGACAAGGTTGTCGAGGAACTCAAGCGGACGGAAAAAATCAATCTGGACCAATGACGAAGGTGACGACGGTGGGGCCGTGACCACGGTGACCTTCGAGGAAGAGGCTCGCAAGACGCTGCTCGTCATCCACGACCTCTATCCTTCGAAAGAAATGCTCGAAAGTGCCATCGCCTCCGAAAGTACGGGTGTAATGGGCGAGACATTCGAGCACCTGGACGAATTTCTCGTCAACCTGGGCACGAATTTGGGACGGTCATGATGTCGTCTACCGACGCTCGCTAGCTCAAGGTAGGGCCTTGACGTTACCGTGTGGCCTGCCCAATAGCCAGTGACCAAGAACGGCAATCGGTGGCTGCACGAAAACGTTCAAAAATATCACCACCTGGACGCAATGCACCAAAGTGTCGGTAAGCTTTGGCCTCGCTCGAACACCCGCTAGAGCTAGACCCCATCGCCCTCAGACAAGTCATTTTTCGTGCGCACCGATCCATCGAGGAGAATCATGAGCAAAATATTTGTCAACATTGGCCTTAGTCTCGATGGCTACGTGGCACCGGAAGGAATGAGCCTGGAGAATTGGGACAAGCCTGAGTTCGAGAACTGGGGCGCGAAGTGGGGTACGCTGATGGCCTGGATCATCAATCAACAGTACTTCCGCGAGAACCTCAAGCTCGGACCAGGCGGAGAGAGCGGCCCCGTCAATGACCTGCTTCGCCGTACGACGGAGCGCATCGGTGCCAACGTTATGGGCAAGCGAATGTTCGACCAAGGCGAGCGCTCCTGGCCAGAGGAGGCTCCGTTTCACACACCGGTATACGTTCTCACCCATGAGAAACGCGAACCCTGGGTACGCCCCGGTGGAACGACCTTCTACTTCATCAATGAAGGGCCGGAGCGTGCCCTAGAGTTGGCTCGGGGATCCGCAGGCAGTCGTGATGTTCGTATTTCGGGTGGGGCGGATGTGATCCAGCAGTATCTGAACCTGGGTGTCGTTGACGAGCTGGAAATCGCCTTGGCACCCGTGTTGTTCGGCGGTGGGCGGCGTCTCTTCGAGAACCTACGCGAGCCTGAGCCAGCATTTCGCATGGACAAGGTTTTTGATGGTCCAGCTGCCACGCACTTGCGCTATGTGCGTCGTTGAGGGCAGCCTATCCCGCTCGGAATAGCCGACACTATGCGGCAACTTTTCGGTATCGGCGCGACAAGGCGCAGGGTCCCCGCACACCAATGCGGCGATTGGCTTGAACGCTCAATACGCGAGTAAAGCGGTCGATCACCGGATGCCGGGTTACAAGCCGTATTGGTACGGCACTCGAACTTCCGTAGTGGCAAGCCATCGATCGAGTTCAGCTATCAATGCACATTCCGGGTTGGTCGTGCGCGGCCCCGGATAGTTTCCAACCCGTTTCAGTATCAAAGTTTCGGTATGGCTGGCGCGTTACACCTTCCCCGAGCATGCTACCGGTGCCGCCCGGCGCCTGACGCTTCGCCTGCGATGCATTCACCGAACCTGGTCGTCCTCGGAGCAGCCATGCAAATTCAAGTTGGTTATGAGTTGATCTACGAGTTTCCTCAGCCAACGCCGATGATTCTGGCGTTGAACATCCACTATAGTCGCGCCTCGGATATCGTTGTTCCCGACCACATGCACTGCAACCCTCCGCTCTCAATCGCTAGCTACCGGGATGGCTTCGGCAATTGGTGCAACCGCATTGTTGCGCCGCAAGGTCAGGTTCGCATTTGGGCCGATGGGGTACTAAACGATGCCGGTGTACCGGATCCCGTCGCACGCGTGGCTGAGCAGCACGCGGTGCAATCGCTTCCCGAAGAAACCCTAGTGTTTCTTCTAGGTAGCCGATACTGCGAGACCGATCGTTTGTCCCAGACGGCGTGGAAGTTGTTTGCAAACACACCGCTCGGTTGGGCTCGCGTCCAAGCCATTTGTGATTTCGTGCATCAGCATATCGAGTTTGGTTACGAGCACGCCAACTCGACGAGAACGGCGTGGGAAGTCTATACCGAACGCAAGGGCGTCTGCCGTGATTTCGCGCATCTTGCGGTTGCGCTTTGTCGTTGCATGAATATTCCAGCCCGCTATTGTACCGGTTACCTGGGCGACATTGGAATGCCTCCGCCGTATGCGCCTATGGACTTTGCGGCTTGGTTTGAAGCCTATCTCGGCGGGGCTTGGTACACGTTTGATCCTCGCAACAACACGGCTAGGATTGGGCGCGTACTGATTGCACGCGGCCGAGATGCGGCCGATGTCGCACTCACCACAACATTCGGCCCAAACGAGCTGAAGAGCTTTCGGGTGTCGACCGGCGAAGTTGTCCAATGATGCCCATTCACTGGGGCCCAGCATCGCGCTTCACTGTTTCTTCGACCTCGCTAGCTAGGTCAAGTTGGTACGGGTACGGGGCGGTGGTAAACGCAGGCCCACCCCCACCTGTAGCAATCGTACCAGTAGTACCAAGGTAGAGGTTTTCGCTGCTGCTTGCGGTAATGTTCGCAGTCTTTTGATCTGTGGTGCTGTTGAACTGCTGCGGATTGTTCGAGGCGCGAAATACTGTATTCTCGATCAGGATTTGGCCCTGAATGCCCGCACGCACGCAGTGCCCGTTGCCGGTCGAAGTGTACAAGTTGTTGAACAAGTGGTTCTTGCCGAATCGAACTCGCGGCATTCGTTGCATCACGCCGTCGGCCCACCAATTGTGATGCCAGGTAACGTTCAGTGACGTCGCATCGGAATAGGTCGGCGTGTCGGTGCCGCCGACGAGGTTGCTAAAGCGATGACCAGCTTGGCCCGTCGCATCGTTGCCCACGAGATCGGTGCGCAGGCTGTAATGAAACTTCGTGTATGATACGCTGACGAAATCCGCCCCATTCGTGATGTCCAGGTTGCCGTCGGTGCCGTCCGAGATATCACAGTGGTCGATGTAAATGTGATGGGCATTGTTGAGCACCGATATCGCGTCGTTCCCCGACGAACAACCCACTGTTGCGTCAAAGCTTGGGTCCAGAGTGCAATCGCCGACGCCGTAGCCCACCACCTTGATGTTGCGCAAGACCACGTTCACGCTGCCGCTCAGGTGAACGTGACCGTGCAACTCGGCGCCACAGAGCCCAACAATCGTCTTGTTGGAGCCAACGATGAGATTGCCCGGCGCGATGACGCCCTGAACGTAGATCACTTCGGCAAGCGTGCCCGCAACGTGGGTTTGTAGCTCGGCAAAGCTTTTCACAACCAGGGGAGTGGCGTCCCCGCCACCCGTCGTCGTTTCGAGCCCGTTGCCAGCTACCGCCGCCCAGCCCACAACTCTTGAAGCGGCGGGCGGCGTTGAACACGCCTGATTCCCGGCCCCAGCACTTGGCGCACCAGTCACCGCGCTGGTCGCAGCACCAGCGATCCCAGTCGCACCTGCGACAGTAGCACCCGTTTCGATGAACCCACCGGTTCCCAGACCACCGATCCCTGCGCCACCGGCCGCAGTCGTACCCACCGCGACCTTCCCACCTGATCCACGCGCAGCAGCTCCGCCACCGGCGGGCTTGACCTGCTCGGGATAGGCGGGTTCGTTGTCGCCGCATCCCACCCAAGTCACCACGACAATCAACCACAACGCAAGCCATGCCGCTCGCGGTCGGCAAAGTGATCCGGTATTCATAATGGCGCGATCCGAGGGATCTAAGCCGGATGACGTTCTATCCCGGCGCAACGGGTCAAAAATGCGCGGCCTCAAAATGCAGACATCCGTTCAGCTGCCCAATCCATGGCGGGGAACTATACGCATTTCACGTTGCGCGCGTTTCTTTGGGTTTGGGCCGACGGGCAAACGTTGCGTTGCGTGTCCGTCAGCTCGACGGCACCAAAGTCGCCCACGACGTCACCTGACAGGCCGCGAATGCGCGGGCGGATCGGGAGTCATAGGACGCAATTCATCGCCCTAGCTGGCGCCGTGGCCTTTGGGCGATTGGGGGCACGCTCAAAGGCCGGAGTTTTGGCTCCGCTTCGAGAATGAAAAGTTCGATGACGTACGGCGCGACTGGCTAACTCATATCGATCGCAAACTGGGGCCCACGTGCAAGGAGAATGTGAGGATCTCGCGGTCGATTGGGCCTGACGGGGGAATATTTGACGCCTATCGCAAGAACCTCAAGGCGAAGCCGGTGCTGCCGCCGGATGCGGCCGCATTAAACATGGTCGATGCGGTGGAGGAGCTTCGTAACCTCGGCAAAGAGCCCGGGGCGCACACGGAATATCAGGGGCGAAGCGAACCTGGCTCGTGGTGCAAGAAGCTGAAAGAGACGTACCCCCGAATGCTCGTTATCTTCGATAAGTTCAAATAGGGTGAGCGGGAAGTGCGCGCATACGTCGACACCTTTACGGATGAATGCGACCAGCGAACGGTACAGGAGACGCTAAAGAAATACAGCAATCACTCCCGGTATCGGTTCGCTACAATCACCCTTGAGGGCAAGACGATGTTGCGCTCAATTGGAGCCGAACTCGGCAAAGAAGCTCCGGACGCCGAAGTCATCAAACAAAAGGTCGGGGCGTTTTTTTTCGCTCACCGACGAGGCCAAAGCGACGATGGACAAGGAACCCGCCAACCAGAAGACTGAGCCGTATCCACAGGCGTTCATCTTCTTTTTGATCGAATCCGTCCCCAAGATCAAGCGAGCGAGCTCGACGTTGTTCGAAACTCTCGCATTGAGGCCGAGCAAGAAGCGAGAGGAAGGGCTTGCACACGACTGGCACGGTGTCGTTGACGCGTACAATGACATGGTTACCGTGCATGAACGGAGTCCAATTCGACAAGAATCAGAAGTATTGACTGGCTAACGCCAGTAAGTCTGAGTGTTCCCAATTGCGTTTTGCTGCAACCCGCGGCATGGTTCGCTGCGAAGGACTCGTCATATGAAACTATCCATCTACTACTCGCCAATGTCGAGCGCGACCCGCATCTTGTTCGCGCTCGAGGAGCTCGGCGTCCCCTATGAAAAGATCAAACTTGACCTGGCGAAAGGTGAGCAGAAAACACCAGAATACCTCGCCTTGAACCCCAACGGGAAGGTACCGCTGTTGATCGCAGACGGTACGCCTATTTACGAATCAGTCGCCATCCTCTGCTTTTTGGGCGAAACGTTCGGGGTCGACAAGGGGTTGTTCCCAGCCGCGGGGCTCGCGCGTGCCAAAGCCTACCAGTGGATGGTCTGGGCAGGCGTCACCATGGGCGAAGTGGCGAGTCGATTCCTACGTAACACCATCGACCGATTCCCTGAGGAACAGCGCAATGCCGCGGCGGCAGCTGTCGCCAAGCAGGAGTTTGCCGCCTTGGTCGCGATCCTCGAAGGCGCGCTCGCCAACACCAACTACTTGCTCGGCAACGAATTTACCTTCGCCGATCTGCCCGCCTTCGGCTACTGCTCCTTCGGCGCGCGCCTCGGGGCGTTGGAGCTCGCTTCCTACCCGCGCGTAAACGCCTGGGTCACGCGCTGCTCCGCTCGCCCCGCTCTACTGCGTGCCCAGTCAATGTAGTTTGGACGGTAGCCGCCACCAAGAGCGCCTATTGCTTTTGCTTCTTGGTGGCGCAAGTCAGTGCCCTCGGTAGGGCGTCTCGGTCCCGTCAACGGCCATTTGGCACGTGTCCCAGCCCTTTTTTGTGCTGCCTCGGGGACGCCCGCGCACTTGCATCGACCAAGAATTCGCCAACGACGAATCACGACTTGCCTTGTGGTGTGCACCCTTCGAAATCAAAAGTTCACGCCCGGCTACGGCATGCCGGGAATCGACGTGACGTATTCCACCGAGAAATCCGGAATGCTCGTTACAATTTGGACCGCGAAGTCAGCGATGTCGGTCGCATTGACCATCTGCCAGCGCCCGCAGCTGTTCGGGATCGAAGTCACTTGTTGCACCTTCAAGTCAGGGGTGTAGTTCACTACCGAAATCTTGAAGTCGGCGGACGATGAAGTGTTCGGAAGCACCTTCACCCTCCCCCACAAATTAATGCCCTTGAAGGTGCAGTCGCAGCGAATTCTGCCGCACATCGCCGGTGCGCCGCCAGTTCCAACGCCGCCAGTTCCAACGCCGCCAGTTCCAACGCCGCCAGTTCCAACGCCGCCAGTTCCAACGCCGCCAGTTCCAACGCCGCCAG